>Ga0302326_10008960_pt1 | contig 21999 bp, 22 predicted proteins | sample Palsa_T0_3_FD_202264 | JGI IMG/M metagenome (GOLD analysis project Ga0302326, IMG submission 202264) | Peat permafrost microbial communities from Stordalen Mire near Abisko, Sweden - Palsa_T0_3 | ecosystem: Environmental > Terrestrial > Soil > Palsa > Peat permafrost | place: Sweden: Abisko... | reverse complement strand
TCGCACGATCGCTGGTTTCTGGATCGCATCGCGACCCACATTCTCGCCTTCGAAAACAATTCCGAAGTCGTCTGGTTCGAGGGTAACTATCAGGACTACGTCGAGGATTTCAAACGTCGCAAGGGCGAGGACGCGGCGCGCCCGCATCGCGTGCGCTACCGGCCGCTGGCGCGCCAATAGCGGGTGATGAGTTCCACAGAGTCCAACGGCAGGAGACTGCGCTGGATCGGGCCGCTCGCCTCGCTCCTCGTCTTTGCCATCGTCGCGCTCGTCCTGCGTCGGGAGCTTGCGCACCTGCATACGCGCGAGATTCTCGAGGAACTGCGCCAGACGCCGCGCGCGCACGTGCTCATTGCCTGCGTCTTCACGGCGATGAGCTATTGGCTGCTCGGCTTTTACGACTTCCTCGGGCTGCGTTACATCGGCAAGGCGGTGGCCTATCCGCGCGTGCTCATGACGTCGTTCATCGCGAACGCCTTTGGGCACAACCTGGGACTTGCGGCCTTTACGGGCGGCGCCGTGCGTTTTCGCCTGTACGCATCTGCCGGCTTGACGGCGATCGATGTCGCAACGGTGCAGGGCTTCTGCAGCCTCACCATCGGCATCGGACTTGCGATGCTCGGGGGTCTGTCGCTCACGCTCGCGCCCACCCACACCGCGGCCGTGCTGCACATGGATCCTCACTGGGCGATGCTCGCGGGAGTCATGCTGCTCGCGGGTGTGGGCGCCTATGCCACCTGGTGCATCCTCGGCCGCACACCGATTGAGATCCGCGGCTGGGCGCTGCGCGCGCCGCGCCCCGCACTCGGTTTCGTGCAGATCGCGCTCGGGATGTGTGATTTGAGCTGCTCGACCGCCGTGCTGTGGTGGCTGCTGCCGCCGCAGGCGGACATGGGCTATCTCACTTTCGTTGGCGCCTACGCGGCTGCGGTGACCGCCGGCATCATAAGCCACGTGCCCGGTGGCCTCGGCGTGTTTGAGACGGTGATCGTGTTCGCGCTGCCCGATGTGCCGGTAAGCTCGCTCGTCGGCTCGATGCTCATCTACCGCGCCGTCTACTACCTAGCTCCGCTCATGGTCGCAACGCTGCTCTTCGGCTTGAAGGAGCTGCGCGCCGAGCGCGGTCCGCTGGCACGCGCTCACGCGCTCGCCTCGTTGTACGTCGCACCCGTGGTGCCGCAGGTGGCCGGGACTTTGACCTTCCTCGCGGGCTTCATTCTGCTCGTCTCCGGTGCCACTCCCGGCATGGACGCGCGCCTCACGGTGCTGCGCGATTTCGTACCGCTCGCGATCCTCGAGCTTTCGCATTTGGCCGGCAGCGTCATCGGCTTAGGCCTCCTGGTGCTGTCGCGTGCGCTCTTTCGGCGCGTGCATGCGGCCTATCACATCTCGTTCTGGCTTCTCGCCGCGGGTATTGCCGCCTCGCTTCTGAAGGGCCTCGACTTCGAGGAGGCGACCGTCCTTGCGCTCGTGCTCGCGGTGCTGGTGCTCGGGCGCCGCGCCTTCTACAGGCCGACGTCAATTTTGGATGAGCGCTTCTCCCCCATCTGGGCGGTCAGCATTGCAGGAGTCATCGCAACGGCCATCTGGGTTTCGTTTCTGGCATTCCGCCACATCGAATTCTCCAATGACCTGCTTTGGACATTTGCCATGGACGCGAACGCCCCGCGCACGCTGCGCGCAACCTTCCTGGTGGTGGTGCTCGCCACGGCCTTGCTGCTGTTGAACGTGCTGCAGCCCGCGCGGCCGGAGCCGGGCGCTGCCGATGAGAAGGATCTGGAGCGCGCGCGCCGCATCATCGCGAGTTCCGATTTCACGGTGGCGAATGCTGCTCTCAGCGGCGACAAGCGCCTCCTCTTCAGCGACGACGACGACGCTTTCATCATGTACCAGGTCGCAGGACGCAGCTGGATTGCGCTCGGCGATCCGATCGGCCCGGCAGCGCGCGCGGAGGAGCTGGTGTGGCGTTTTCGCGAGCTGTCCGACCATCACGGCGGTCGCACGGTGTTCTATCAGGCGAGCGCTGATTGTCTGCCGCTCTACATCGACCTCGGGCTGGCCGCGTTGAAGATCGGTGAGGAAGCCCGTGTGCCGCTGCCGGGTTTTTCACTCGAGGGGGCGGCACGTGCCGATCTGCGCCAGGCGTGGCGGCGTGCGGAGCGCGACGGCGCGAGTTTTGAGGTCATTCCGCCCGTGCGCATCGCAGAGGTGCTGCCGGAGCTGCGGCGCATATCCGATTCGTGGCTGACGCGCAAATCCGTCGCCGAAAAGCGCTTCTCGGTGGGTGCATTCTCGGAAGCCTACATGAGCAACTTCTCCACGGTGCTCGTGCGCTCGGAGGGCAACATATCGGCGTTTGCCAATCTGTGGAACACGGGCGCGAAGGAGGAACTGTCGATCGATCTGATGCGCTTCGGTCCGGATGCGCCGCGCGGCGCGATGGACTACATGTTCATCGAGCTCATGCTGTGGGGCCGGGCGCAGGGCTATAGGTGGTTCAACTTGGGGATGGCGCCGCTCGCTGGCCTTGAGAATCACCCGCTCGCCCCCGCCTGGCACCGCGTCGGCAACTTCGTGTTTCGCCAGGGCGAGCACTTCTATAACTTCGACGGACTGCGACGCTACAAGGCGAAATTCGATCCGGCCTGGGTGCCGAAATATCTGGTGGCACCGGGCGGCATCGCTCTGCCGCGAATCCTAGTTGACGTCTCGGTGCTGATCTCCGGCGGCGTGAAGGAGCTCTTTGCCCGCTAAGGGCGGCACATCAGCAGCGGCCGACTTCCTGGTAGGCGCTTACGCCGCCCGCTCGTATCCTGGCATATGCGCGCGTTATGTCGCACCATGACTGCCGTCGAGTTGGCCACGCGCGGATGCGCTAAGATTCCGTTGCAGTGCGCAAGCCAATAACGACACGCGCCGCACAACGCTCATGCCCGTATACATAGATGCAGCGAGCCGAATCGTGCACGACCAGGAGCAGAACCTGGCCTTGGTGTGCCCGCACTGTCTGATCACCGCGCACATCACACCCGCCGCAGTTCCCAAATTTGCAGATCTGCAGGCGCATAAGCCGCAGCACGTCGGACTCGTGTATCGCTGCGATGCGTGTCTGGCGCCAATTTTCCTGCGCTTCACGGCGCGCCTGTACAGCGCGGACCGTGTCGAACTCGCCGCGCAGTTCAGTGAAGTCGAACGGCCGCGCGAAACCTTCGCCTTCGTGCACCTGCCGGAAGAGGTTGAGCTGCTCTTCAAAGAAGCGCTCACCTGCTATTCGCGCGGCGCGTTCAATGCCTTTGCCTCGATGTGCCGGCGCACCGCGCAGGCGCTGTTCGCCGACCTCGGCGAGACCGGCAGACTGCGGCTCTATGATGAGCTTAACGATGTGCGCGCAATGGCCGAGCTTGACGTCGAGACCTTCACGCGCATCAAGAGCGTGCTCTTCGGCAACGACTCCGATCCGCGTCCCAATACACCGCTGCTCGAGAGCTACGCCGCTGGAGTGCTGCTCGAGATCATGAAGGACCTGCTCTACGAGGCCTACGTGCGCAAAGGCAAGCTGCAGCAGGCGATGCTGGTGCGCCGCTTCTTCGTCGACGAGAAGGCCAACAATGCCGCGGCGCTCGCAAGCGTCAACGGCGCGGGCAATGTGAAATAGCCCCACCTGCCGGCGCCTCAAGTCCGCGGCATGCGCGCCGTTACCGAGGCCATGAACGCACACGCACGGCGCTCAACGCTCGCCGAATACCACAGCGTCGCGACCCATGGCGGCATCGCCGCAGCCGACCCGCACCGGCACGTTTTGATGCTCATGGACGGGGCGCTCGAGCGCCTGGTGCAGGCGCGGACCTGCACCCGCCATGAGGCGGGCGTGGACAATAATCGCCAACGCGACCTTGTGCAGGCGGCGATAGCCATCCTCGATGAGCTGCGCGCCGGTCTTGATCTGGAAGGCGGCGGCACCCTCGCAACCCATCTTGATGACCTGTACGACTACATGACCCGTCAGCTCGTCACGGCAAATCTGCAGCAGCGCCCGGAGAGCATCGCCGAGATTGCGCACCTCCTCAATGAGATCCGCGCCGCCTGGATCGCCCTGCCGGGTGAGGCCCCCACGTTGCGTCCGGATGCCAAGTAGCAGAACATTGCAGCAGCCACAGGCCACTGCTTCGATGTACGACGGTTCCGACACTATCGTTCTTTATGAGGAGCTCGCCTACCAGGACATGCTGCCGGTGGCGTGGCGACCGCTGCCCGATACGCTCGACGCCGATTTGAGCGCCGCCTTCAGCGACGCCAATGTGCGCGTGCTGCAGTCCTGCGCCGCCATCGAAGAACATGGGCATATCGAAAAGCCGGACGAGAACGCTCCACACGCCGCCGACCTGCTGCGCATCGATATGAAGATCAATGTGCTCCTGGACCTGGTCGGCAGGATCCTCGCCGGCAGCCAGACGCGCCCGGCGGCGACGATGATCCGCTTCAACGCGCTTGGCGCGACCTGGCGCGGCAATGCTCCGTATCCGAAGCCCGGCTCGCAGGGCACAGTTGAGATTTATCTGCGCGACTGCCTGCCCGAGCCGTTGCGGCTCATCGGCCGGGTCACCAATGTCTCAACCGACGGGGACATCAAGATACGCTTTGTGCCGCCGGGCGAAGCCACCGCGGATCTGCTGGAAAAACTTTCCTTCCGCCGCCACCGGCGCCAAATCGCCGGCACACGTCAGCCGCGTCGCGCCCCGTAGATCGCTTCAACACCCCAGATTGTGACTGCCTTCACGGATGTCACGGCGCTGACGCGCGCAACTTTGGATTCGTTTCACAATAATTTGCCGCGCGCCGTTCAACAATATCCACGCGGGGGGCGCGCATCAAGACTGCGGCCCTGATGACGTGGAGAAATAATGACGACAGCACAAGAGAACACGCTCGTGCCCGACGGGCGGCGTGATGAGAACAGCATGAGCCCCGTACGGCTCGTCGCTGCCGCCGACTCAGCGCGTGTCACTCTGCCCACCGGAACATCGCCGCAGATCCGCGCAGTCATCGCGCTGCTGCGCCAGGTTGCCGTGTTTGATTCCACCGTGCTCATCTTGGGCGAGTCCGGCACCGGCAAGGAGGTCGCGGCGCGCGCAATCCATGAGTTGAGTCCGCGCCGCCAGCGACCGTTCGCCGCGGTCAATTGCGGCGCCATTCCGGCGGATCTGCTCGAGAGCGAGCTCTTCGGTCATGAGAAAGGCGCGTTTACGGGCGCGATTGCCGCGCGCAAGGGTCGCTTCGAAGTCGCCGAGGGCGGCACGCTGTTTCTCGATGAAATCGGCGACATGAGTCCGACGATGCAGGTGAAGCTGCTGCGCGTTTTGCAGGAGCGCGTCTTTGAGCGCGTGGGCAATCATGTGCCGACCCCCTGCAACGTGCGCATCATCGCCGCCACGCACCGCGATCTTGAAAGCTCCATCGAGCGCGGCACCTTTCGTGAAGATCTGTACCATCGTCTCAACGTCTTTCCGGTGGAAATGCCGCCGCTGCGCACCCGCAGCGGGGATTTGCCGCTCCTGGTGCGCGATTTCGTGGCACACAATCGGGCCGCGGGCCGCGGTCACGTGCAGTTCTCGCCGCAGGCGCTCGCGGCGCTGGCGCTGTATCGCTGGCCGGGTAACGTGCGTGAGCTTGCGAACCTCGTAGAACGGCTCTCGATCATCGGCGGCGGCCGGGTTCTGCAGCCCGCCGACCTGCCGCAAAAATATCTACCCGTCGGCGGCATTGCGCAAGGGCCCGAGCCCGAATACCTGGATGAGCGCGCGGTCGATGCGCTCCTTGAATCCGCGGAACAGCACGCGGCCGAAGTGTTTGCGCTCGCATCGGCGGCCGCGACGCAGGCAAGCCCGAGCGAGGATGAGGTCGCCGCAGATCTGCCGCCCGAGGGCCTCGACCTGCGCGCGCATTTGCTCGCCATCGAGCGGCAGCTCGTCGAGAAGGCGCTGGCACGCGCCGACGGCGTCGTCGCGCACGCCGCGCGCCTTTTGTGTCTGCGCCGCACGACGCTCGTCGAGAAGCTGCGCAAACTCGGTATGCCCGGCGGGGAAGTCGCGACGGAACTTTGACGGCCGACGCCGCGCGCAGCTGCGATGATGTGAGGCGCTGCACACTTTCGGCGCCGATTCCCCTCGGCACAAGTCTTGCAACTTCCCGGTTCGCGTTGCTACCCATGCGAGTGCGGAAGTCTGAATGAGCGAAGATTCCATCCCGGCGCCGGAAAATGTCGCGAGCGGCAAGCGCGAAACGCACGAACTCGTCGCGTACGCCGCCGCCTCGCAACGCCTGGCTGAACTTGCGCGGCGCGTTGCCGCGAGCGATTGCACCGTGCTGATCGTGGGCGAGTCCGGCACCGGCAAGGAAGTGCTCGCGCGCTTCATCCATCGGTATTCAGCGCGCGCGCACGCCGCCTTCATCGCCGTCAACTGCGCGGCCATTCCCGAGAACATGCTCGAAGCGATGTTGTTCGGCTACGAACGCGGCGCCTTCACGGGTGCGCATGCCGCGCACGCCGGCAAATTCGAACAGGCACAGGCAGGTACGCTGCTCCTGGATGAAGTGACTGAGATGCCGCTTGGCCTGCAGGCGAAGATCCTGCGCGTGCTGCAGGAGCGCGAGGTTGAGCGCTTGGGCGGCCGCACGCCGATCGCGCTCGATGTGCGCGTGCTCGCCACCACCAACCGCCGCCTGCGCGCGGAAGTTTCCGCCGGGCGCTTCCGCGAAGACTTGTACTACCGACTCGCGGTATTTCCGCTCGCGGTAACGCCGCTGCGCGAGCGCCGCGACGATGTGCTGCCGCTGGCGATGCAGCTGCTCGCAGCGCGCTGCCGTCCAGGCGAACGCGTCCCGGCGCTGAGCGCGGCCGCGGCGCATCTGCTGCTCACCTATTCCTGGCCCGGCAACGTGCGCGAGCTTGATAACCTGCTGCAGCGGGCGCGCATTCTCGTCACCGGCCCGGTTATCGAGCCTGAGCATATTCAGTTCGAGCTCATCAACGATCCTGCTCCCGCGCACGCAGCTCCTGCTGAGAGGCGCGAGCCCGCCGGCCTTGCCGCATCACTCAGCCACACCGAGCGGGAACTGATCCTGGATGCGCTGCGCGGCGGCGACACCACGCGCCGCGCCGTCGCCGAACGGCTCGGCATCAGCCCGCGCACGCTGCGCCACAAGCTCGCCCGCCTGCGCGAGGCCGGCGTCACCGTGCCGAGCGCATAGCGGCCGCCCTTTGCGGAGATTTGCACCATGAGTCAAATGGCAATCAATCAGGTCCTCGCGCAGATTCGCGCGCTCTCGGCACAAACGCAGGCGCGCCCGGCGGCGGGCGCTGCCCAAGCAGCCGGCGGCAGCGACTTTGCAACGCTCCTGCGCCAGGGCGTCGCGGAGGTCAATCAGAGCGAACAGCGCTCGAGCGAACTCACCACCGCATTCGAGCGCGGTACGCCCGGCGTTGAACTGCCGCAAGTGATGCTCGAGATGCAGAAGGCGAGCGTCTCGTTTCGCGCGCTGACGGAAGTGCGCAATCGCCTGGTCACTGCGTACCAGGACATCATGAACATGCCGATGTAATGAGCACGGGATTCTTCCATGAGCACTGAAGCGGCCGCACTCGGCGCATATCCCCGCTGGCTCGCGGGCCTCAAGCCGCTCCTGCTGCTGGTCGGCGTCGCCGTCGCAGTGGCCGCGGGAGTGCTCGTCGTGCTGTGGTCGCGCGGTCCCACCTACACGCCGTTGTTTGCCAATCTCGGCGCCGAGGATCAGACACAGGTCGCGCAGGCGCTCGATGCAGCGGGCATCCCCTATCAGCTCGAGCCGGGTACCAATGCCATCGCGGTGGCTTCCGAGCGCGTCAACGACGCACGCTTGAAACTCGCAGGCCAAGGCCTGCCGCAGGGCGATGGCGGCTTCGCCGTCATGTCGAAGGATCCGGGCTTCGGCTTGAGCCAGTTCATGGAGAACGCGCGCTACCAGCATGCCCTCGAATCTGAACTCGCGCGCACAATTTCAAGCCTGCGGCCCGTGGAGTCCGCGCGCGTGCACCTGGCAATACCGCGGCAGTCCGCCTTCGTGCGCGACCAGAAGAGCGCCACCGCATCGGTATTCGTCGAGCTCAAAGCCGGCCACCGTCTCGAGCAGGAGCAGGTGCAGTCGATCCTCAATCTGGTCGCATCGAGCATTCCCGATCTCGATGCCACTCACGTGACGGTCGTGGATCAGCTCGGGCGGCTGCTGTCCGCACCCCAAGCGAACGATGAGGTCGCACAGCGCGAAGAACATTTCGCGATGACGCACCGGCTCGAGGATGACTACACACAGCGCATTGAAGCCTTGTTGACGCCGCTCGTGGGCGCGGGGCGCGTGCGCGCGCAGGTGGTAGCGCAGCTCGACACCTCGGTGACCGAGGAGGCTCACGAGGAGTATCGCCCCGAGAGCCAGATCGTGCGCAGCGAACAGACTTCCGAGCAGACGAGCCGCGATGCTGCCGGCAGCGGCGGTGTACCCGGATCGCTGTCAAATCAGCCACCCGCCGCGGGCGTAGCCGCAGCGCCTGCGGCGGCCGCACCGAAACCGGCTGCTCCTGCGCCAGGCGCCAAGCCGCAGCCGGGCGCACCGGCCGCCACGCCGCCAGAGCCGCCGGCGACCCCGGAGAACACCTCGCGCCAGGCCACCAAGAACTACGAGCTTGACCGCACGCTCGCCTATACGCGCCGCCCGTCGGGACGACTGCAGAAGCTCTCGGTCGCCGTGCTCATCGACAATGTGCACACGACCGCCAAAGACGGCACCGTGAAGGAGACCGCGCTCACGCCGCAGCAGATCGACCACGTGACGAGCCTGGTGAAGGACGCCGTCGGCTTTGACGCTGCGCGTGGCGACACTATTAATGTGGTGAATGCCGCCTTTCATGCCGAGGCTCCCGAGCCCATAGGGCCCGTGGAACAGATTCCGCTGTGGGAGCGCCCGATCGTGCGCGATATGGCGAAACTCGCCGCCGGAGTGATCGTCCTTCTGGTGTTGACCTTCGTCGTGCTGCGCCCTCTGGTGCGCGGCCTATTGACGCAGGCCAAGGCGACCGCCGCCCTGCCCGCACCTGCCGCGGAGAATGCGGGCGCCAAAACGCCGTCCGGCGGCGCAATCGCGGGTGCCCAAGGTACGCCGCTCGCCTACGAACAACAGCTTGCGCAAGCGCGCTCGCTCGTGAGCCAGGACCCGAAGCGCGTCGCGCAGGTCGTACGGACTTGGGTCGCCCAGGATGAATGAGCGCGTCGAAAAGCGCACCGGCACCGACCGTGCGGCCATCCTGCTCTTGAGCCTCGGGGAGCAGGAAGCGGCGCAGGTCCTCAAACACATGGGTGCGAAGGAGGTGCAGCGCGTCGGCACGGCGATGGCGCGACTCTCGGGAGTCTCGCGCGACGATGTCACCGAGACGCTCGCCAACTTCTCCGCCGTCGCCGAGACGCAGACCTCCGTCGGCCTCGGCGTGGATGAGTTTCTGCGCAAGGTGCTGGTCGAGGCATTGGGGGCCGACAAGGCCGCAAGCGTCATCGACCGCATCAACATCGGGCCCTCGAGCAAGGGACTCGAGGCGCTCAAATGGATGGACCCGCGCGCAGTGTCCGAGCTCATCCGCCTGGAGCACCCGCAGATCATCGCCATCGTGCTCGCCTATATCGATCCGGATCAGGCCGCGCAGATTCTCTCGCAGCTGCCCTCGGGGCTGCGCGCGGACGTTCTCATGCGCATCGCGACACTTGACGGAGTGCAGCCGAGCGCGCTCTCCGAGCTCGACGACATCATGGAGAAGCAGTTTGCCGGCAAGGCGAGCGGCAAGAACTCCTCCCTGGGCGGCGCGAAGGCCGCGGCCGATATCGTCAATTGCCTGGAAACGAGCCACGAGAGCGAGGTCATGGAGCAGATCACCGCCATGGATGCGGCGCTCGGATCACGCATCCAGGACTTGATCTTCGTCTTCGACAATCTCATCGACATCGACGACCGCAGCATGCAGGAGCTGTTGCGCCAGGTGCAAAGCGACAAGCTCTTGCTCGCGCTGAAGGGCACCGACGATCCCCTCAAGGAGAAGATCTTCAAGAACATGTCGCAGCGCGCCGCCGAAATGCTGCGCGACGATCTCGAGGCCAAGGGGCCCGTCAAACTCTCCGAGGTAGAGGCGGCACAGAAGGAGATTCTCGCCAATGCGCGCCAGCTCGCCGAGGCCGGGACCATCGCGCTCGCCGGCAAGGGGGATGAATATGTCTGAGCCGGCGCGCGCGCAGCCCGCGGCCGTGGTCGAGCGCTGGGCGGCGCCGGCGGTGGAAGGTCCGATCGTCGGGCGACGCGCCGATGCGGCAAGCGTTCTCGACCGACAGCAGGAGGCGGCACTGCACGCGCGTGGCTACGAAGCCGGCGTCGCGGCCGGCCGCGCCGAGATGCAGTCGCGCCTTGCTGAGGTGCAGGCGCGCGTCACGCGCCTCGATTCGATCCTGACGCTCCTGGCGCGGCCTCTTGAGGAACTCGACGCCGCGGTAGAGCAGGAGTTGGCGCTCCTCGCCCTCACCATCGGCCAGCACCTCTTGCGACGTGAACTTAAGAGCGATCCTGCGCAGATCATTGCCATCATCCGCGAAGCGGTGGGTCGGCTGCCCGCCGCCGCGCGCGACGTGCGCGTGCACCTGCATCCGGAGGACGCCGCGGTGGTACGCGAGCGACTGCCGGCACCGGCTACCGAGCGCGCCTGGCGCATCATCGAGGATCCGGCGCTCGCGCGCGGCGGCTGCTTGGTGCGCACGGACACATCGCAGATCGACGCGCGCCTGGAAAGCCGTGTCAGTGCAGTCATCGCCGCCGCCTTGGGCGAGGAGCGCGCCACGGCGAGGAGCGATCCGGCCGCCAGCGCGAAGAGCGAGCCATGACGAGCGCGAGCGCAACGCGGCGCAGCCCGATCTGGCGCGAGCGGCTGGCGCTGCACACCCGGCGCATCGGACGCATTCCGCCGCCGGCCGTCGAGGGCTATCTCACACGCATGATTGGCCTGACCCTCGAAGCGGTCGGCTGCCAGGCCGCCGTCGGCGACTACTGCGACGTGCTGGCGAGTGACGGCACGCGGCTCGAAACTGAAGTCGTCGGCTTCGCGGGCGATCGTTTGTTTTTGATGCCGACCGGCGACTTCCACGGCCTCGAGCCCAACGCGCGCGTCGTGCCGCGCCAGCGCGCGGGCACCGTGCGCGTCGGGCCGCAACTTCTCGGACGCATCATTGACGGTGCCGCGCAGCCTCTTGACGGCCTGGGTCCGCTTGACTGCGAGGAGCGCGTGCGCTTGATCGGGCGGCCTATTAATCCGCTCGCGCGCCAGCCCATCACCGAACCGCTCGACGTCGGCATTCGCGCGATCAACGCCCTCTTCACCGTGGGGCGTGGCCAACGCATTGGTCTGTTCGCCGGCAGCGGCGTCGGCAAGAGTGTGCTGCTTGGCATGATGGCGCGCTACACGCAGGCCGACATCATCGTCGTCGGCCTCATCGGCGAGCGCGGCCGCGAGGTGAAGGAATTCGTCGAGCGGATTCTAGGGCCGCAGGACAGGCAGCGCGCCGTGGTGGTCGCCACCCCCTCGGACACGCCGCCGCTCATGCGTCTGCACGGCGCGTGGCTTGCCACCGCCGTTGCCGAATATTTCCGCGACCGCGGCGCAAGCGTGCTGCTCATCATGGATTCGCTCACGCGCTTCGCCCAGGCGCAGCGCGAGATCGGTCTAGCGATCGGTGAGGCGCCGGCGACCAAGGGTTATCCGCCTTCGGCATTCGCGCGCCTGCCGCAACTCGTCGAACGCGCCGGCAACGGCACCACCGCCGGCGGCTCAATCACCGCCTTTTATACCGTGCTCACCGAGGGTGATGATCAGAGCGATCCCGTGGCGGACGCGGCGCGCGCCATTCTTGATGGACACATCGTGCTCTCGCGACGCATCGCCGAGAGCGGCCAATATCCGGCCATCGACGTCGAGGGCTCCGTGAGCCGCGCCATGCATGAAATCGCATCGTCGGCACAAGTGGAACTTGCCAGGCGCTTTCGCCAGACGCTCTCGACTTATCAGCACCACCGCGACCTGATTGCAATCGGCGCGTACCAGCGCGGCACTGATCCGCGCGTAGACGCCGCGCTGGCACTGTGGCCGCGCATGCAGAAGTTCCTGCAGCAGGGCATCCAGGAACGCACCGGGCTTGCGCAGAGCGTGGCGGCGCTCGAGGCGGTGTTAAAGGAGCCTCCCGAGGCAGCAGCTGACACCAAGGTGACCAAATGAAGCGATTTGAACGGCTGCGCATGGTCGAGCGTGCCATCGATGATATTGAACGTCGCCGCGCCGAGTCGCTCGCCGCAAGCGAGCGGCACTTGAACGCCTGCACAGCGAAGCTTGCGGAACTTGAAGCCTACCACGGCGCCTACACGCGTCAGTTCAATGAACGCGCCGAAGCGGGTATGGGCGGCGCCGGCCTGCGCGATTATCAGGCCTTTCTCGCACGCCTAGCGGAGGCGATACGCCAGCAGAATACGATCGTCATGCGCGCGCGCAGTGAACGCGACGCCGAGCGCATGAGCTGGCAGAACGCCGCGCAACGCGCCGAAGCCGTAGGAAGGCTCGTCAGTCGCTGGAAAAACGAAGAGCAGCGCCTGGGTAATCTGTCCGAGCAACGCGAGTCGGATGAGCGCGCGCAACGCCGTTCCCTGACCGATCGAGCCGCACATGGCGCTTAAAAACGTTGCGGGTGCCGCGTCGCGCGCAGCGCTCTCAGCGGCGCCTGCCGCCACGGCCAACGCGAAGGGTGCGGCAAACTCAAATGCCAACTCGGCCCTAGCAAACTCGGACACGTCGGATTCAGCGGCGACACCGCTTCCTGCAGATTTTCTTTCAGTGCTCACAGGGTTCGGCGCGCAGGCCCCATCCCCCGCGCCTACGACGCCTTCCAAGCCCAAAGAGAACGCCACGCCGCCTAGTTTCGCGCCCCCTGCGCCGACGGGTAGCGCCGGCGCGGCCCCGCCGCCCGCCGCACTTCTGGTCGCTGCGCCGAACGCGAGTCCCACCACTGTGGCAGCGCCAACCCCAACGACGCCCACGGCGAGCCCAGATACGCGGCTGACGCCGAGCACGGCGGAGCCCGGCGCGCTGCCGCCAACGGCGGCGCCCGCACCGCAGCCATACACGGCAGCAGCACCCACGGCACAGCCGCCGCCTGATGCGACACCGCCGACTCTGATGCCGGCACCGGCAGTACCGGCGAGCGCGGCAGCTAGCCGCGCGACAGCGGTCAAGGGCGCGGCAACCGCAGCGAGCGCCGCGAAACCCGGCAAACCGGCCAGCACCGATACGGCATCCGATACCAATACCGATGCCGATACGCCCGCGCCCGCGTCATCCTCTGCCTGGCTCCCGCCCGATTTGCGCGTGCCAACACTGCAGCCCGCGGCGAGCATCGCCGCAGGAGGAGCGACCTGGATGAACGCCGCGGTGACAAACGACACTGAGGAGAGCGAACCCACGCCCGCTCCCGCCACGACGGCTGATACAAGCGCCGACGGCACATCTGAAGTAGCCAAATCCGTGACCGATGCGGTCGCGATGGCTCTCAACGCCGACGCACCCGCAGCCGGCACGCAGCCGTCGACGCCGGCGGATGCCATGCCGAGCGCGACTGCGGCCGCCGCGGCGGCGCAAGCAGGAGCACTGCACAACGCCGTGCATTCGCAATCGTCAATGGAGGAGCCGCCCGTGCTGCGGGCAGCCGTGGGCAGCGCCGCCTGGACCGAAGAACTGGGCACGCAGGTCACATGGATGGCTCGGCACGGACAGGACAGCGCTCTGCTGCACCTGTCGCCGGAGCATCTGGGTCCCGTCGAAGTGCGCATCGACGTGCGCGACGGCGCGACAAGTGTGTGGTTCGGCGCGGCACACGCAGATACGAGGAGCGCGCTCGAGCAATCCTTGCCGCGGCTGCGCGAGCTCTTTGCCGCCTCCGGCCTCATGCTTGCGGACGCCGGTGTCGCGCGCGATGCACCGCGCCAGAACGCGCGGCCCGTCGCGGCGCTGCCGCTCGCCGGCAACGCGGCCGATGCGTCTATTTCAAACTCCCAGGTCGCCAGCGCCTCCGCCCACACGGGCCTCGTCGATACCTACGTCTAACTGCAGGCGACGCGCGTGACGCACGTCACGCGCGCAGCGCCAAATTTCCGTCGTTCTGGGTATGGCATGGGCGTTGCAGACGTCCTTACGAGTCGTACGTTGAACGCCACCATAGGTTTCGAATCGATGGCCGAGATCCCCGTCCTGGAGCCTGCGCCGGCCGAGAAGTCAGGCGGCAAATCCAAGCGCAAGCTCATCATCATTATCAGCGCCGTGGCCGTGCTTGCAGCCGCGGGCGGCGCATGGTTCATGCTCGGCGCGCACAAGTCGCATCAAACGCCCCAGGCCGAGGCCGCGCCGCACGGACCACCGGTGTACGTCGCGCTCGATCCGCCCTTCGTCGTCAACTTCGAGGCTCAACAGCTCGTGCGCTTCCTGCAGGTCACCGTGCAGCTGATGTCGCGGGATCCGCAGACTGTCGAGTTGCTGCACGCCAATGACCCCGCCATACGCAATGACCTGCTGATGCTGTTCGGCAATCAGCGCTACGAGGTCATCGCAACACGCGAGGGCAAGGAGACTCTGCGCAAGCAGGCGCTGGACGTCGCGCGGCACGTAGTCGAGCAGTCGGGCGGCAAACCCGACCGCGTCGAAGCGGTGTACTTCACAAGCTTCGTAATGCAGTGAGCGCCGCGAGATGAACGAACAGAAGGTCCTGAATCAGGATGAGATCGACGCGCTGATCCATGGCGTAGACGTCGGCAGCGTCGACACCGAGTCGCCCGCGGCTTCCTCCGAAGCGCGTCCTTTTGACTTTCAGAGCCAGTCGCGCATCGTGCGCGGCCGCATGCCCACGCTCGAGATGATCAACGAGCGCTTCGCGCGCTTGTTTCGCGTGAGTCTCTACAACCTGCTGCGCCGCTCGCCCGAGATCGCCATCGGTCCGGTCGAGATGAAGAAGTTCAGCGAATACGTGCACACGCTGCACGTGCCGACCAGCCTGAACCTCGTGAAGATCAACCCGCTGCGCGGCACAGCTCTCATCGTGCTCGACCCGAAGCTCGTGTTTGCGGTGGTCGACAACTTCTTTGGCGGCAACGGCCGGCACGCCAAGATCGAGGGCCGCGAATTCACCGCCACCGAAACGCGCATCATTCAACTCCTGCTGCGTAACAGCTTCTCCGATCTGCGCGAAGCCTGGTCCCACGTACTGCCCATCGAGATCGAATACCTGCAATCGGAAATCAATCCCAGTTTCGCCAACATCGTGAGTCCCTCCGAGATCGTGGTCGTCACGAGCTTTCACGTGGAGCTCGAAGGCGGCGGCGGGGACGTGCACGTCAGCATGCCCTATTCGATGCTCGAGCCGCTGCGCGAGGTGCTGGAGGCGGGCGTGCAGAGCGATCGCGTCGAACAGGACGAGCGCTGGATGCATTCCCTGCGGGACGAGATCGACGATGCCGAAGTGGAGCTGAGCACCGTGCTCGCACGCGGGGCGCTCAGCCTCGCGGAGCTCATCGATCTGAAGCCCGGCGACATCGTACCTTGTGATTTTGCTGGCACCGTGACGGTGCTCGCCGAGCAGGTGCCGATATTCCGCGGCTCCTTCGGCCTATCCCGCGGCCAGCAGGCCGTGAAGGTCGAGGCGCGCGTGCGCCGGCCGAAACAACCCACCGACTCCAAGATTTTGAAGACCGCCTGAAAGGTACCCCTATGAACGCTGCAGCCGAACCGCGCGCCGCCGAATTCGAGAACCTGAAGCCCGAGGGAGGCCCGCAGACCAATCGCGACGTGAACATGGACGTCATTCTCGACGTTCCGGTGACACTGTCGATGGAAGTCGGGCGCACGCGCATTCCCATTCGCAACCTCCTGCAGCTCAATCAGGGCTCGGTCATCGAGCTGGATCGGGCTGCTGGCGAGCCCCTCGACGTGTTCGTGAACGGCACGCTGGTCGCGCACGGCGAAGTCGTCGTCGTCAACGAGAAGTTCGGCATCCGCCTGACCGACGTGATCAGTCCGGCCGAACGCATTCGCAAGCTGAAATAAGCGCAGCTTTCCCGATCTGGCGTCATGAAGTTCTCGCCCCTGAGCTTGGTCCTCCTCGTCCCGGTCGCGCTCGCACGCGCCGCCGATATCGGCCGCGTGTTTGCCGCACCCGCAACCCCGCTGCAGGGCGCGCCGAGCGTCGTCGGCAGCCTGGGCGAGGTGACATTTGCGCTCGCGCTGGTACTGGCCGCGGTTTTCGTGGCGGCGTGGCTGTTGCGCCGCGTGCGCGGCATCGGCAGTGCCGCACGTGGCGCTCTCGATGTCATCGCGGACCTGCCGCTCGGGCCGAAGGAACGTGCGGTGCTGGTGCGCGTCGGCAAGACTCAGTTATTGATTGGCGTCGCCCCCGGTCGTGTCACGACGCTGCACGTGCTCGCCGAGCCGGTGGACGCCGCGACGCCGCTCGCGACGCAGGCGCGCCCGTCGTTCCACGCACTCCTGATGAAGAGCCTGGGTAAATCATGAGAGCAGCGCGAGTCATCCTCGGCGCGCTGCTCGCGCTCGGCGCGCTCGTGGTGTCGACGCAGACGCTCGCTGACACGGGAATCCCGGCGTTGAGCGTGCAAAGTGCCGCGGGCGGCGGCCAGACCTACACGCTCACGCTGCAGATCCTCGCGCTGATGACGGCGATCACGCTGTTGCCGGCGCTCGTGTTGATGATGACGGGATTCACACGCATCGTGATCGTCCTCGGCATCCTGCGCCAGGCACTCGGCGCCGGGCAGACGCCGCCCAATCAGGTGCTGATTGGGCTCGCGCTGTTTCTCACGCTGTTCGTGATGTCGCCGGTCATCACGCGCATCAACGATGAGGCCCTGCAGCCCTATATTGCCGGCACCATTGACTCAGTTGCCGCGCTCCAGAAGGCGGTCGTGCCGCTGAAGAAATTCATGCTCGATCAGACCCGCGAGAGCGACATCGCAACCTTCGTGCGCATCGCCGGCGGGCACGGCTACGCGTCGCCCGCAGACGTGCCGCTCACGGTGCTTGTGCCGGCCTTCGTCACGAGCGAACTTAAGACCGCGTTCCTCATCGGCTTCCTGATCTTCATACCGTTCGTCATCATCGACCTGGTCGTTGCGAGCGTGCTGATGTCGATGGGCATGATGATGCTCTCGCCGGTGCTGATCTCGCTGCCTTTCAAATTAATGCTGTTCGTGCTCGTCGACGGCTGGTCGCTTGTCATGGGCACTCTGGCCGGGAGCTTCTACCAATGAGCCCCGAAACTGTCATGGCGATCGGCCGGCATGCGCTCGAGATGACGCTGCTCCTCGCCGCACCGCTGCTGCTGGTGGCGCTCACCACCGGACTCATCGTCGGCGCATTTCAAGCGGCAACGCAGATCAACGAGATGACCTTGTCGTTCATACCGAAGCTGCTCGCCATGGCCACCATGCTGATGCTCGCCGGACCATGGATGCTGAAGATGCTCGTGAGTTACACGCGCGACCTCATCCAGAGCATTCCCGGATTGATCAACTGACCATGATCACGCTCACGACCGGACAGCTCGAGGGATGGATCGCCGAGATCTTCTGGCCCTTCATACGCATCGGCGCGTGCTTCATGGTGGCGCCGGCGTTCGCCGCGACATACGTGCCGGCACGCCTGCGCATCGGTCTTGCGGCGATCGTGGCGCTCTTGGTGGCGCCGCTGGTGGCAACCCCGAGCGGCATCACGCCGTTCTCCACCGCCGGCGTCATTGTCACCGTGCAGCAGGTGCTGATAGGCGTGGCGCTCGGCTTTTCCCTGCAGCTGCTGTTCGACGCCGTCTCCCTGGGCGGACAGCTCCTCGCGAACAGCATGGGACTGTCCTTCGCTTTCAACGTCGACCCGCTGCGTGGCACCAGCACCCCGGCGCTCGGCCAGTTTTATACGCTCCTCGTGATGCTGACCTTCCTCGCCCTCGATGGCCATCTGGCGCTGATTGAGATGCTGGTGCAGGGGTTTCGCACTCTGCCCATCGGCGCCACGGGTTTCGATCATGCGAAGCTGTGGACCGTGGTCGAATGGGGATCGCAGCTCTTTGCGGGAGCTCTGTCCGTGGCGCTGCCCGGCGTCACCGCCCTTCTCATCGTGCACCTGGCATTCGGCGTCATGAGCCGCGCCGCACCGACGCTCAATCTTTTCGCCGTCGGCTTTCCGGTCACACTCGTGTGTGGACTTGTGATCGTGCTTCTCGGCCTGCCCGGAGTGCAGGCGAGCTTCATCGCCCTGCTGCGCGAAGCGTTTGATCTGCTGCGCGGCCTGTCGGCGGCGCCGGTGTGAGCCATGGCTGAGGACGCACAAGATCGCACCGAACTTCCGACGCAGCGGCGGCGCGACGAGGCGCGCAAGCGCGGCGAGCTGCCGCGCTCGCACGAGTTGAATACGGCCGCGGTTGTGCTGATCACTGGCGTGGGACTGCAGTTCCTGGGTGCGCACTTGGGAGTCGGGCTTAGCATTCTGGTGCGCTCGGATCTGGCACTGTCGCGCGCGCAGGCCTTCGATGAGGGCTACGCCATCGCCGCGTTCGGAAGCTCCCTGCTGGCCGCGTTCAATATCTGCCTGCCACTTCTGGGTCTCACGGTGATCGCGGCTCTGCTCGCACCGCTCGCCCTCGGTGGCTGGAACCTGAGTCCGGGCGTCTTGATTCCGAATTTCACGCGTCTTGACCCGCTCGCAGGATTTGGCCGCATGTTTTCGGCGCGCGGCGCGGTGGAGCTCGCCAAGGCCTTTGCCAAGTTCCTGCTGGTCGCGATCATCGGCTGGCTCTTCCTGCGAGCCAAGGCCGGTGAGCTCGTGGGGCTCGGGGCCGAGCCGCTGAAGTCGGGGATCGTCCACGCCATGAGCCTCGGCGGTGCAGCGCTCGTGCAGCTCGGCGCCGCGCTCGCGCTGATCGCCGCAGTCGATGTGCCCTGGCAGCTGCATCAACACACGCAGCGGCTGCGCATGTCGCGCGAGGAGATCCGGCAGGAACTGCGCGAAAGCGAAGGCGCCCCGGAAGTCAAAGGCCGCATCCGCTCGCTGCGCCAGCGGGTCGCGCGGCGCCGCATGATGCAGGAAGTGCCCAAGGCGGACGTCGTCATCACGAACCCGACGCACTTCGCGGTCGCGCTGCGCTACGACGAGCGCCGCATGCGCGCACCCATGGTGGTTGCCAAAGGCGCGGATGTCATCGCAACGCGCATCCGTGAGGTTGCCACCGAGCACTTGGTGCCCATTTTCGAGGCGCCGCCGCTCGCGCGCGCGCTGCACGCGAGCGTCGATATCGGGGAGGAGATCCCTGCAGCGCTGTACGTGTCAGTGGCCCAGGTACTGACGTACATCTATCAACTGCGCGCGGCACGCCGTGCTGGCGCCGCGCCGCCCACGCCGCCGGCGCTCGACCCCGCGGCCGATCCGACCCGGCACTAGCGCCATGGCCACCGCTACCACCGCCTCTGCTTTGCCACCGCTGCGCGCCATGTTGCGCACCGGCCTCGGCCTGCCGGTCGGCTTGCTGGCAGCGCTCGCGATGGTCGTGCTGCCGCTGCCGCCGATCGCGCTCGATGCGCTTTTTACCTTCAACATCGCACTGTCCATCGTGGTCGTGATGGCGGTGTTCTACGTGGCGCGTCCGATTGAGTTCGGCGTGTTTCCGACCGTGCTGCTGCTCGCCACCCTGTTGCGCCTGGCGCTCAACGTCGCCTCGACGCGCGTCGTGCTGTTGAACGGCCACACCGGCACGCAGGCGGCGGGCCGCGTCATCCAGTCGTTCGGTGAATTCGTCATCGGCGGCAATCTCGCGGTCGGGGTGGTGGTGTTCGTCATTCTCACGGTCATCAATTTTGTCGTCGTCACGAAAGGCTCGGGGCGCATCTCCGAGGTGAGTGCACGCTTCACCCTGGATGCGATGCCGGGCAAACAAATGGCCATCGACGCGGATCTCAATGCGGGACTCATCACCCAGGATGAGGCGCGCACACGGCGCGCGGAGGTACGCACCGAGGCGGACTTCTACGGCTCGATGGACGGCGCCAGCAAGTTTGTGCGCGGCGACGCGGTGGCGGGCATTCTCATTCTGTTCATCAATATCATCGGCGGTCTATCCATCGGCACCGTGGCGCACGGCCTGCCGTTCTCGCAGGCGGTGCATACCTACACGCTGCTCACCATGGGCGACGGTCTCGTCACGCAGATTCCCGCACTGCTGCTCTCGACCGCGGTCGCCGTCATCGTCACGCGCATGTCAGGCGCGCAGGACATGGGTGGCGAGCTCGGACGGCAGCTGTTCCGCCAGCCGAAGGCGCTCGGTGTCGCCGCGGGCCTGCTCGCCACCATGGGTCTCGTTCCCGGCATGCCGAATCTCGCCTTTCTCACCATGGCGACCTTGTGCGGATTTGGCGCGTATCTGATGCGCCGGCGGCAGTCGGCGCAAAAGCCCTCGCCCAAAGCTGCCGCCGCGACCCCCTCGCCCGAATCGCGCGAGCTCTCCTGGGAGGACGTGCAGCCGGTCGATGTGCTCGGCCTGGAAGTGGGCTATCGCCTGGTGCCGCTCGTCAACAAGGCACAAAACGGCGACCTGCTGGCGCGCGTGCGCGGCGTGCGCCGCAAGCTTTCGCAGGACCTGGGCTTCCTCGTGCCGGCCGTGCACATACGCGACAACCTTGATCTTGCGCCAAATGCCTATCGCATCAATCTCGGCGGCGTGCCCGTCGGTGAGAGCGTGGTGTATCCGGAGCGCGAGATGGCCATCAATCCGGGACGTGTGTTTGGCCAGCTGAAGGGAATCGCGACCCGCGATCCCGCATTCGGCATGGACGCAGTGTGGATCGAGCCCGGCGCGCGCGAACACGCGCAGACTCTCGGCTACACCGTGGTCGATGCAAGCACCGTGGTCGCAACGCACCTGAGCCACATCATTCAGCTGCATGCGCATGAGCTCCTGGGGCACGACGAAGTCCAGCAGCTACTGAATACCCTCGCGAAGAACGCCCCCAAATTGATCGAGGATCTGATCCCCAAGATATTGCCACTGTCTGCAGTCGTGCGCGTGCTGCAGGGATTGCTCGCCGAGCGCGTGCCGATTCGCAATATCCGCGCCATCATCGAGACTCTGGCCGAGCATGCCGCGCGCACGCCGGATCCTGCGACGCTGCAGAGCCTAGTGCGCACCGCGCTCGGTCGCCAGATCGTGCAGGACATCGTGGGCATCTCCGGCGAGCTGCCGGTGATCACTCTTGAGCCCGAACTCGAGCGCCTGCTGCAAAACTCTCTGACGCCCAGCTCGACGAGCGCGAGCCCCGGCCTCGAACCGGGACTCGCCGAACGCCTGCAGCAGCGGCTCTCCGAATCCGCGCAGCGCCAAGAGCTCTCGGGCGAGCCTGCGGTGCTGCTCGTGCCGCCACAGCTGCGCGCAACACTCGCGCGCTTCATCCGCTCGAGCGTGCCGAACCTGCACGTGCTGGCGTGGAACGAAATACCCGACAACCGCAAGGTGCGCCTGGTCAGCGCCGTCGGCAATTGATGACCATGGGACGAGTTCAATGAGAATTTCCGGAGTCACACGATGAAGATCATCCGCCATACGGCGAGCGACATGCGCTCGGCGCTGCGCGCCCTGCGTGCGCGCCTCGGGCCCGACGCAGTCATCCTCTCCTCGCGTCGCACCGCCAGCGGCGTGGAGGTTTCCGCCGCCATCGATTTTGATGCGCAGGAGCTCGCGGCAGCGCAGGCGGCAGGTTTCGCCGCCTCGGGCGCGGCGGAGGCGCCGCTCCTGACCGATTCGGCAGTGTCCGCGCCAGCATCGCTGCCCCCGGCGGCCATACCGGCTGCCTTTGCACACA
>Ga0302326_10008957_pt1 | contig 22001 bp, 25 predicted proteins | sample Palsa_T0_3_FD_202264 | JGI IMG/M metagenome (GOLD analysis project Ga0302326, IMG submission 202264) | Peat permafrost microbial communities from Stordalen Mire near Abisko, Sweden - Palsa_T0_3 | ecosystem: Environmental > Terrestrial > Soil > Palsa > Peat permafrost | place: Sweden: Abisko... | reverse complement strand
GGCGATGCTGCCTTTGTCGCGCGGCCGCATGTCGGCGCCGGCGTATCGAAGGCTGCGGACGATGCCGCAGCCCTGGCGCAGGCGCTTGATGGAGACGATGTCGAAGCGGCTTTGCGCCGGTTCGAAGCCGAACGGCTCCCGGTCGGCAACCGGATCATCGAACGCGCACGGCACCTCGGTGCCTATTTGCAGGCGACCCAGACTGCGGAAGAACGGGCTCGCTCGGAGCGCCACAGTATTCCCGAAGCGGTGCTTGCCGAGACCGCGATGGTCGATTTTTTGTATCGCTAAACGGCGATAGGAGCGTCCGCTATGCTTCGCCCGAAAAATTTTGCGGCACATGTGAGTGCGCCACTTTCGCTTTCCGCATGGTTTCTGGCGTATTGCGGCTTCTGCCGACAAAGCGAGGCACGCCGTCGGTGATCACGGCGCCGACACCCATGATGTCGCCGTTCCGAAGCGCCGACAATGCATCGTTCTGCGAGCCTCCAAGGCAAGCATCGACCAGGGCTATGTCGGCATCGCGGCCCGGTGCGAGTACGCCACTGTTGAGCCGATAAACTTTGGCGTTATTGCCGGTCGCCATCGCCACTGTAATCTCCGGCGGAACATCCGCCAGCGCGGCGAGATGGCTCATGGTGTAGAGCATGCCGAGCGGCATGACGCCGGTGCCAGTGGGTGTGTCCGTGGCGATTAGCAGCCGCTCCTCCTGATCGACAGCTTTTAGCAATTTCGCCACCAGCAGCGCGGTGCGCAGATTACCCGCGGTGCAAACCTGCATCGCAATCTCGCTTTCATTGACCATGCGTGGGAAATCGGCGTCCGGCATGGCGATCGGCCCACCGTTGACGTGGTAGGACACGTCGGGCTGCATTTTCAGGACGTGGTCGGCCCAGATTCCCGTCGAGCCTGGAATTGACGAGCCGCCGGTGTGCACCATCGTCACCATGTCGTGCCGCCGCGCCATTGCGACATAGGGTGCATACTCGTAGGGAGTCGCGAACGCGCCAAAGCCGGCCTTTGCAAGCCATACACCTTGCTTTGCGAGTTCGGCAAAGTCCGCGTCAGTCAGGTTGGGTTCAAGGATGATCGATCCGGCATGAACACACATGCCTCCCGGACGATAGTTTTCGAACGATTTTCGCGCGGCAATCGCCAGCGCCTTCACGCCCGCGGGGTCGCGTGGCCGTCCCGGTACGTGAACCTCCGATGCGCTGATGCAGGTGGTTACGCCGCCGTGGACATAGCTTTCCAGGAAGCCGACGGTCTTTTGCCGCGGCGTGTAATCGCCGAACGTGATGTGCACGTGCGAGTCGATCAGGCCCGGCATCGCCATCATGCCGCCAGCGTCGATCGCGACGTCGCAATCCGGAACGTTGTCTGAACCGATCGAGACGATCTTGCCGCCGTCCGTGACAATGGTGTCGCCGGGCGCGATTGGTGCGGCGATATCGCCGGACAGAATCTTCGCGATGTTGTAGATCGCAACCTTCATGGCCTCAGGACCGCTTCGCGACTTTACGCGCTACGACCTCTTCATGGGTCAGGCCGCCGACACGCGCGTTGAGTCGTCCGCGGTTGGCCACACAAAAGATCACGGCAACCTCGTCAGGCATTGGTGCGTCCGGAAGTACCAGCGACATGCCGTCGTAGTGGGAGCGGACGTAAACGTCGTCCTTGTGATTCATTGGAATATCGAGTGGCGTACCAGGTCCGCCTTTCTTGGTGAACGATGATATCCAGGCATCGCCACCGCCGAGCAGATCGCGGATCGGGTTGGCGAAGGCTGTCGTTAGGAGTGCATTGGCGTGTTCCTGTTCGCCATCGACGCCGACGATGCCACCCTTGCCATAGCTCTGCACTTCGTGGTCACCGAAAGCCGACAGTGCGAGGCTGCCCAGTTCTTTGCCGAGCGTCGCGCTGGCATCGATCATCGGTTTCAGGTCCTCGATGTAGCGGCCGGCGTAAGGGTTTTCCACCACGGCCACCGCCGCCACGCGGCGGAGCGGCAGGTTGGACACACGTCCGGCCTCTTCGCGTCGCTCCTCGATCACCGTGAAGGTTCGGCGAATCCTGATCTGCATGACGACCGTATCCTTTGCGGCAGATTTTGATACTCGCTAGTGTCGAAATGTCTGTCAAACCGTGCGGTAGCATGAGCGATATTCGGCGTGTGCTGGTGGTCGGGGGCGGTGTCGGCGGCTTCACGGCTGCGACCGCATTCGCGCAGCGCGGCGTTCAGGTTGTGCTGATAGAGCGGCGGCCTGCTTTCGATGTGCCGGGCGTCGGACTCGGACAGCCTGCCAACGCGCTTCGCGTTTATGACGCGCTCGGCGTTCTACCGGAGCTTTTGGCGACCGGCTTCAGTTATGACCGGATGTGCATCTTCGGCCCACAGCGCGAGCTGATTGTCGATCACAAATTCCTGCTTGGCGACGACAAAATACCGGCATTCTGCGCGTTGTCCCGGTTGCGCTTACACGAAATTCTACTCGGCGCAGCGGAACGTGCGGGCGTTGAAGTGCGCACCGGGCTTACGGTGAGCGAGATCCTGGAAGACAAAGAACGGGTGACGATGACGTTCTCCGACGGCCGTGCCGACATCTTTGATTTGCTCGTGGGCTTCGATGGCATTCGTTCGGCCACGCGGCAATATCTGGTAGGAACGGCATTCGCGCCGCGCCCATCCGGCTACGGTGCGTGGCGGGTGCAGGTGCCGCGCCCGAATTTCGTGCGCGGCATGGAATTTTTGCAGGGTGTCGGCAGCAAGACCGGTGCGATGCCGCTCAGCAATGAGCTGATGTACGTCTTTCACATTCGCGCTGAAGCACCAGATGCCGTCTTCAAACGCGAAGATTATGCCAGAATGTTCAAGGAACGCTTGGCGCAGTACGGGAGCTACGTCGCAGACGTCTCAGCTTCGCTCGATGCCAGTTCCGACATTGTCTACAGCCCGATCGAGCCGGTCCTGTTGCCGTGGCCGTGGTTTCGTGGACGCGTCGTGATTGGTGGCGATGCCGCGCACACGTCGCCGCCGCATCTGACACAAGGCGCCGCGATGGCTGCCGAAGATGGCTATGTGCTCGCACGCGAAGTGCTGACTGGCGAAGGGTCGGTCGAAGAGCGTCTGATGCGATACTCGCAAATGCGTTACGCGCGCAGCGCTTTCGTCTATAGCTTCTCGTATCAGTGGATGCTTGAGGAGCAGTCGGTACGAACGCCGGCCGATCTAACCGCAGCTAAAGCGGAGCTGGCACAAAACGGCTCGGCAAGAATCGCCGCCAGTGATCGCATTCTCGATACCCGCGTGATCTAGTCCAGGCAGGCTCACCCAGTCACTAAACGTGCTGACCGCCGTTGATATGGATCTCGGCGCCGTTGACGTACGAAGCAGTATCCGTGCACAGCACGTAGATGATCTTTGCCACTTCGTCGGGTGTGCCAAGTCTGTGCATCGGGATGTTTTCGACGATCTTTTCCGTACCGGGAGAAAGCATAGCGGTGTCGATCTCGCCCGGCGCAATCGCATTGACGCGCACACCGCGCGAGCCGAAGTCAGCCGCCATCTCGCGCGTCAGGGCGGCGAGCGCTGCCTTCGACGTCGAATAGGCCGTGCCGGCGAAAGGATGCACGCGGGAGCCTGCTATCGAAGTGACGTTGACGACCGAGCCTTTGGCGGCGCTGAGTTCGTCCAGCAGGCCGCGCGCCAGCATGATCGGGGCGAAAAAATTTACTTGGAAAATGTGATGCCAATCCTCTCGCGAGGTCTCGATTGAGCCAAGCCGTTTGCCGCCGGCGGCCTTTGGTGAGATTGCCGCATTATTCACCAGCGCGTGCAACTCGCCGTTAAGGCGCTGCTTGGTCTCCGCGATAGCTTCTTCGGTGTTTACCGGGTCGGAAAGATCGACCTGGATGTGATCCTCGGGTCCCGCTTCCCACGGGCAGTTTTCCGGGAACGGATGCCGGGAGCAGGTGATCACGCGCCAGCCGGCAGCGGAGAAGCGCTTTACCGTCGCGTGGCCGATGCCGCGGCTTGCTCCGGTCAGGAGCAGCGTTCGGCGGGGTTGGTTGCTGGTGGCCATGGCTGTTCGTTTTATCTCACGGATAGAGGCGCGTCTTGGTCCACGGTTTGCCCGGATGCTCTCGTGTAAAAGCGATGCGATCGTGCAGGCGATACAGTCGCTCCTGCCAGAACTCGATTTCCTGCGGCACGATACGATAGCCGGACCAGAATGGCGGCCTTGGCACGGTACCGACGCCGAACTTTGCGGTGTTGAGTGCAATTGCCTTCTCGAACGCGAGCCGGCTTTCGAGCGGCGAGGATTGCTTGCTCGACCAGGCGCCGATTTGCGCCATGCGCGATCGCGTGGCGAAATAGGAGTCGGCTTCTTCTTTAGAAACTGGTTCCACCGCCCCCCGTGCGCGTACCTGGCGCTGCAACGATCTCCAGTAAAATGTCAGCGCTGCTTTCGGCGCCGCTTCGAGCTCATGACCCTTGATGCTATCGACATTGGTGTAAAAGACGAAGCCGCGCTCATCGAAGCCCTTCATCAGTACCATGCGCGCGTTGGGCATGCCGTCCGGTCCCACGGTCGCCAGCGCCATCGCGTCGGGATTGACCGGTTCCGCGCGTTTGGCCTCGGCAAACCACGCCGCAAAAAGCCGCACAGGCTCGTCAGCTTCGGTGAAGTCACCGCCTGTTAACCGCGTCGGGTGTTCTATCGGCGCTGCGTCGGACATCGGCGGGGTATCCCAGTGCTCGCGTGGCGTGACCGGCAAGCGGGTAGCCGGCCTTTATATAGTGGAATAGGATCGCTGCGCCTATGTTGGTGCTGTTTGCCGGGCGTCACGGCCCTGATTTGCGGGCTGGCGGCCGCCGGCTGCTCTTTTCAAATGCATTCGCTTCTGGCGCAGGACGAAGCGGACGGCGACCAGACCGGATCGATCAGCCGTTCTGCCGATCAGGTCCGCCGCGTCAGGGAGGCATCGGCCCCCTCGGAAAATGATCTGGCCTTCGCACGCGCGGCCGCTTCCGATGCGCTCACTCACGGTGGTAAAGGCTCCAGCGTGCCCTGGCAGAATCCGAACACGGGGGCAGGCGGCAATATTACACCGCTCGCCAGCGCCCGCGTTGAAGACGGCCAGTCTTGCCAGGGTTTCCTGGCAAGCTACGTCCACGGCGACTCTCAGGATTGGCTGGAAGGCTCCGCTTGCCGCACCGGTCAGGGCAACTGGGAAGTCAAAAGCCTAAAGCCGCTTAAGCAGGGCTGACCCGCTATCATTGCCTTTGCGATGTGCCGATTCACAGTCACATTGCGTGACAGCGGTTTTCACCCCACATTTGGTTTTTAGTGGGCGGCCGGGCCGGCCAAAAAGCAGCGGAGTTGATTGGGGATGCGTGATCCCTACGAAGTTTTGGGGGTCGATCGCAAGGCAAGTGCGAGCGACATCAAGAGCGCCTACCGGCGGCTCGCCAAGAAGCTGCATCCGGACGCCAACAAAAACGATCCCAAAGCAGCGAACCGCTTCGCGGAACTCAATGCTGCCAATGAGCTCCTCGCCGACGAAGAAAAGCGCAAGGCGTTCGATCGCGGCGAAATCGACGCTGAGGGCAAGCCACGCTTCCAGGGCTTCGGCGGTGGCGGTGCGGGTCCCGGCGGGTTTCACCCGGATTCGAATTTCGAGAGTTTCAACTTTGGCCCTGAAGGATTCACCAGGACCACGCGTCGTGGACGTGCTGGTGGCGGAGCAGGTTCAGCGGGTGGCGCAGCCAGTGGTGGCTTCGGCGGTTTTGAGGATATCCTGCGGGATGCGTTCGGCGGGCGCGCGGGAGCAGGGGCGGGCACGCGTTCAAACTTTGAGCCGGAAGATTTTGGCGTCGGCGCCGACGTTCACGCCGAAATGTCGGTGTCGCTGCTCGATGCGGCTAATGGAGCTACCCAGCGATTGCATCTGCCGAATGGCAAGGATGTCGACGTAAAAATTCCGGTCGGAATTATGAACGGCCAGCATATCCGCCTCAAAGGGCAGGGCATGGCCGGGCAGGCTGGTCCGGGCGATTTGCTGATTACCGTCAACATCGCACCCCATCCGGTTTTCACGCTCGATGTTGCCGATGTAAGGCTTGAATTGCCGATCACGCTTTATGAAGCCGCGCTGGGGGCGAAGGTGCGTGTGCCGACCCTGGATAAGCCGGTCGAGATTACGGTTCCACCGTGGACGTCGAGCGGGCGCACGTTCCGCCTCAAGGGCAAAGGCTTCCCGGCCAAGGCCGGCCGGGGTGACTTGCTCGCTACGGTGCGGATCGTGTTGCCGGAAAAACTCGACCCTGATCTCGATGCGCTGATGAAGAAGTGGCAGGGGGATAAGCCCTACGACCCGCGCAAGGGTATGTGAGCCCGCTCGATTTTCGTCTGCCGGGATGTCACCCGCCGCGCTGCTGTCGCGTGTCGATCTGCTCATAAGCGGCTTGGGCGATATCGCGCAGCTTTTCGCGCTCAGCGGGGCCGCTCAAAACGTAGGCGACGTTCTGATCGACCCAGTAATAAGCCGCATTCTGGTCGCCCGCCGTATAACGGAGAGCCGTTTCACGATCTCCCGTGTGACCGCAATAGAGCGTGAATCGCTCGCCAGACGGCCCTTCATACATAAAGAACGCCGTCGCGCCGGTCGGGCCAGGCAGTAACCGGCCACCAACGAGTTTTAGTCCCATCTTTTCGAGCTGCGGCGCGAGCACCGGCGAGCCGACTCGCTTCGATAACCACTCCACCAAATGCGGCCGCTGATCGCCTGGCACTTCGACCGGATGTCTGACCTCGACTACGTAGAGCCGATAGGCTTCCAGTGCGTCCGCGGTGAAACGGCTGAGGTCGGACGGCGACGGCGATTCGACACCGCGCACCGTCCAGCCGATCAGACCGCCGGCCACAAACGTTACAAGAGCGGCTGCTGCCGCAGCGGCGATCCAGGCGTTACGACGGCGACAAGCCATCCGCCCGATATCGAGGCGAGGCGGAATTTCTTCATCGGCGACGGCGCCGTAGCGTGCTTGAATAAGCTCAGCTTGCTTGCGCCAAGCGGTGACCTTGGCGGCGTCTTCCGGACGCGTGGTCAGCCAGCTTTCGACAACGCCGCGCCGCTCGGCCGGAAGCTCGCCGTCGACATAAGCGTGGAGTTCGTCTTCGCTGACATTGAGGTGGTCAATCATCTTTCGCTCTCTTTATTTCACGCGGCGCAGCGTTGGGCGCTCGCCGTCGAGATAAGCTTTGATTTGCAGGCGGGCGCGGGCCAGCCGCGACATTACCGTTCCAATTGGGACGCCCTGCACTTCAGCGACCTCGCGATAGGTGAGTCCTTCGAGCACAACGAGGAGCAGCGCCGTACGTTGCTCCTCGGCGAGTTCCTCGAGGGCGCGGGCGATATCGCGACTGCCCGTGTCGGCTCCAGCCGTGGCGGCATCACCCTCTTTGATCGGCGCCAGCACCGGACGGCGTGAGATCGACCGCAGCCGATTGCGATTGAGGTTGGTCAAGATCGTGTAGAGCCATGCCCGCACATTACCGCCGTGAAACAGGTGTTCGGAGCGCAGCGCCCGGACCAGCGTATCCTGCACGATCTCGTCCGCAGTTTCGGCATCGCGGGTCAGCGCACGCGCATAACGCCGCAGCGCCGGGATGGTAGCCTCGATTTGTTGCCGGAATTCACTCAAGCATAGGCCTCGATTTGGTACCGGTGACCTCGGTCAAAACAACCCCAACGCCCGTTGACTATTCCGGTAAGGAAGGGCGCACACCCGCCTCAGAGGCCGTGCTTGCTGGCGGCTACAGGCCTATGCCATAGCTGGCTGTATGTGAGAAGTGGCCCAGCGAGGTCAGGTAAATGCCGGAAAACTCGGGCCTAATGCGCGGCAAACGCGGCTTGATCATGGGGGTCGCGAACCACCGCTCGCTTGCCTGGGGCATCGCCAAGGCTTGCGGAGGGCACGGTGCAGAGCTGGCATTCACCTATCAGGGCGATGCATTGAAAAAGCGGGTCGAGCCGCTGGCCCAGGAGGTCGGCGGGATCGTGGTTGGTGACTGCGATGTGACCGACGCGGCAAGCATCGATGCGGCGTTCGCGACGTTGAAATCCACTTGGGGCGCGATCGACTTTCTGGTCCACGCTATCGCTTTTTCCGACAAGGATCAGCTCGACGGCCGCTATGTCGATACGACGGCGGACAATTTCACCAAGACGTTGTTGATAAGCTGCTATTCGTTCACCGCGATCGCACAGCGTGCCGAGAAGATGATGCCGAATGGTGGCTCGATGCTGACACTGACCTATTACGGGTCGGAAAAGTGGATGCCGCATTACAATGTGATGGGTGTCGCGAAGTCCGCACTCGAAGCATCGGTGCGTTATCTTGCTGCCGATCTCGGCGTGAAGAACATTCGTGTCAATGCGATCTCATCGGGCCCGATTAAGACGCTGGCTGCATCCGGCATCGGTGACTTCCGTTACATTTTGAAATGGAATGAACATAACGCGCCGCTGAGGCGCAGTGTCACGATAGAAGAAGTGGGGGAATCAGGCGCGTACCTGCTTTCCGACATGTCACGCGGCGTCACCGGGGAAGTGCATCATGTTGACGCCGGCTATCACATCGTCGGCATGAAGCATCCCGACGCGCCCGACATTGCCGTCGGCAAAGAGGAATAGGCGCCGGTGCCGGTGCTCTATTTCGCCCGCCACGGCGAAACCGACTTTAACGTCGCGCACCGCTTACAGGGGCAATATCAAACGAGCTTAAACGCGCTCGGCCGCCAACAAGCAGCAATCACGGGCCAAGTACTTTCGGATCTGTTTGCGCGCGATCGGTTTCAGGCGAAGGATTTCCATTACGTGTCGAGCCCGCTCAATCGAGCGCGTGAGACCATGGAGATTGTACGCGGCGTGCTTGGGCTGGATCGGCACGCTTACGCGACAGATGACCGGCTGATGGAGATTTCTTACGGTAGCTGGGAAGGCCTTACCCTGCCCGAAGTCGAGGCGCATGAGCCGGGCGTGCTCGCGCGGCGTGAGCGTGAAAAATGGGACTTCACGCCACCAGGTGGCGAATCTTACCGTCAGGTCGCAAAGCGCGTTGCCGAATGGTACGCCTCTTTGACGCGCGATACTGTCGTTATTGCGCACGGCGGAGTGGGACGTTCGCTGATGGCGAACTTCCACATCTTGCCTGAGGAGGAAGCGACACACGCTGAAGTAGGCCAGGGCGTCGTTTATGTTTTCTCCGCGGGCACAATGAGCCGCTATTCCTGAGCTAAAACGAAAGCGGCCGAACCTTGGTCCGGCCGCTCGACGAAGCAACCTTGTAAGGCGCTTCGCGAAATCCAAAGCTGACGGCGCTGCCCCAGTACGAGGCCCGCGCAAACGTCAATTACTTCGACTTCTTCTTCGCTTTCTTCTTCTTCGCGGCCATTGTGAGTTTCCTTGATGCGTGTTGAACCAACGGCAAGGCTGAGTTCAGCTTCGCGGGCGGTGTCTCGGTCCCCTCGGGCCTTCGTTCCCCTTACCGCCTACCACGATGCCATAGAGGGATTTTATTGGCAATCGAGAAATCAAAAATAGTCCTGATTTTTCCGTAGGTTAACGGACGTTCAGCTTGCCATTAATTGTTGTTCAGCGACATGAACGTGAAATGAACGGGTCGAACTTCCGGTGCACGGTCCCGGGCATGATTGTTCAATAAAACTTCGCAACCGCGAAGATGAAGCTGTTGGTTTTGCCGCGGCTGCGAACGCCCTTCACCGGGTGTGTGAGCGCGGGTTTGGTCGACACCGGAGGCGCGGATTTGACCGACCTGTCCACGCGGGCTAGGTCGATTGCCATGTCGTTCAATACGTTCGGGCATTTGCTGCGCGTGACCACCTTTGGCGAGAGCCACGGGCCGGCCATTGGCTGCGTGGTTGACGGCTGCCCGCCAGGCATTCCGCTCACCGAAGCCGATATCCAGCCGTATCTTGATCGTCGCAGGCCCGGCCAATCGCGTTTCACGACGCAACGGCAAGAACCCGATGTAGTCAGAATTCTGTCCGGTGTGTTCACCGAGGAAGCAACCGGAGCACAGGTGACGACGGGAACACCGATCGCGCTTCTTATCGACAATGTGGATCAACGTTCGCGTGACTACACCGAGATCAAGGACAAGTATCGTCCCGGTCACGCCGATTACGCCTACGATGCAAAATACGGCCTTCGAGATTATCGCGGCGGCGGGCGCCAATCAGCCCGGGAGACGGCAACGCGGGTTGCGGCTGGTGCGATTGCGCGCAAGATCGTGCCCGGTTTGCAGGTACGCGGTGCGCTGGTCCAGATGGGGCCGCATCGGATTGATCGTGCGCGTTGGGACTGGGCGGAGGTCGAACGCAATGCCTTCTTCTGTCCTGATGCCAAGCGGGCCGCATTCTACGAGGACTATCTCGACGGGATGCGAAAAAGTGGCTCGTCCATCGGCGCGGTGATTGAAGTTATCGCCGAAGATGTACCGCCAGGTCTCGGGGCGCCGATTTACGGTAAGCTCGACGGTGATCTTGCCGCGGCGCTAATGAGCATCAATGCCGTGAAAGGCGTTGAAATCGGCGCAGGCTTTGCGGCGGTGGAGTTGTCCGGCGAAGAAAATGGCGACGAAATGCGCATGGGCAATGACGGTAAACCGCTGTTTCTCTCTAACAATGCCGGCGGCATCCTCGGCGGCATCTCGACGGGGCAGCCGGTAGTGGCTCGGTTTGCGGTCAAGCCGACTTCGTCGATCCTCAATCCGCGCCGCACTGTCGACCGCTACGGTCACGAAACCGAAATTTCGACCAAGGGTCGCCATGACCCTTGCGTTGGTATTCGCGCCGTGCCGATTGGCGAGGCGATGGTGGCGTGCGTGATTGCGGATCATTATTTGCGCCAGCGTGGCCAGGTCGGCGAAACTCCGGCTTGGCCCTTTACGCCGTCCCGGCGCTAACGAAAGTTCCGAATGGAAGACGCTCATCAACGTATCGAAAACGCCGTTGCCGCATTCGCGCGCGGCGAAATCATTATTGTGGCCGATGATGACGATCGCGAGAACGAAGGCGATCTCTTCGTCGCCGCGAGTCTGTGCACACCTGAGAAGATGGCGTTTATTATACGGAACACGTCGGGCATCGTCTGTGCGCCATTGGCGATCGAAGAAGCGCGTCGTCTGCATCTCGATCCAATGGTTGCGCTTAACGATGCGCCGCTTGGCACGGCTTTCACTGTTTCCGTCGACGTTCGCCATGGCTTGAGCACGGGTATTTCCGCCGAGGAACGCACCAATACGGTACGTGCGCTCGCCAACGGCAATAGCGGTGCGTCCGATTTCGTGCGGCCGGGTCACGTATTTCCGCTGGTGGCGAAGGAAGGCGGCGTGTTGATGCGCTCCGGTCACACCGAAGCCTGCGTTGATTTTTGCCGGCTCGCTGGAGTGCCTCCGGTTGGCGTGCTTTCGGAACTGATGAACGACGACGGTACGGTGATGCGCGGGCCCGAGCTTGTTGCTTTCGCGGAACGTCACAAGCTACAGCGCATTTCAATCGCCGAGTTGATCGCTTATCGGCAGGCGCGCGACAAGCTGATCGAGCGCGCTGGCGAGTTTCCGGTCGAATCGGAAATCGGAACGCTGACCGGCTATGCGTTTCTGACCCCGTTCGATCCGGTCTATCACATGGCCTTCGTTTATGGCCGTATCGGCGATGGCAAAAACGTGCTGACGCGCCTGCATCGCGCGGACATCATCTCTGATGTCTTTGGCGGTGCTAAGTCGATCCATCGGTCATTGGCAAAATTCAAGGCCGAGGGTCGAGGCGTCATGGTGCTGTTGCGTGATGGCACCGCGGGCGTGCCGGTGGTGTCGATACCTAAAACCGATACCGCCTCGGGTGAGGCGCGTACGCGGCAATGGCGCGAGATAGGGCTTGGCGCGCAGATTCTCAGGGAACTTGGCGTCAAATCGATCCGGCTTCTGACATCCTCACGTCGTACTACCTATATCGGATTGTCTGGCTTCGGGATCGAGATTGTTGGAACAGAGCCGGTCGAGGGTTAAGCGGGCCGTAGCTTGTGGCGGTATTCCAGGAGGGGCGAAATGACAAACCCGTTTTCGCGCATTCGCGTTGTCTTGGCGGTGATTACGCTGGGATTGACGTTGTCGGCCTGCGGATACAACACTATCCCGACACTGGAGGAGCAGGCCAAGGCGCGCTGGGCGGATGTGCAGAACCAGTATCAGCGCCGCTCCGACCTCATCCCTAACCTTGTCGCCACCGTGCAAGGTTATGCTGCGCAAGAAAAGAACGTCCTCACTGCGGTCGTTGAAGCGCGCGCCAAGGCGACACAAATCCAAGTCAATGCTTCGGACCTCAGCGATCCGGATAAGCTCAAGGCGTTTCAAGACGCCCAGAACCAGTTGACCGGCGTGCTTGGCCGCTTGTTGGCCGTTACCGAGAATTATCCTGACCTGAAATCCAACGCCAACTTCCTGGCGTTGCAATCTCAGCTTGAGGGCACCGAGAACCGCATTGCAGTGGCGCGGCGCGACTACATCGACGCGGTTCGTGCCTATAATACAGCATTGCGCACTTTCCCGACGGTGATCTGGGCCAAGACTGCCTTCTCCAGCGAAAAGCCGATGGCGGAATTTACCGCGCCGGACACGGCGCAGACGCCGCCGCAGGTAAAATTCTGATCGAACGAGAATCGAAGTGATGCAGCTTGCGCGAGGCGTGGCTTTTGTCTGCTGCCTCGTGACGGCGGCTTTTGCGCTCGATTTTCCGCAGCTGACCGGACGTGTGGTGGACCAGGCCGGCGTTATGTCGGCGGATAGTCGCTCCGCCGTAGAAGAAAAACTTAAAAACCTTGAAGACAAATCCGGAATTCAACTCGTTGTTGCGACGGTAAAATCGCTGCAAGGCAGCGACGTCGAGACTTATGCGAACGATCTGTTTCGCGCCTGGAAGTTGGGCCAGGCGCAGAAGAACAATGGCGTGCTGCTTTTGGTGGCGCCGAACGAGCACAAGGTCCGCATCGAGGTCGGCTACGGTCTTGAAGGCACGCTGACCGATGCGCTTTCGTCGGTCGTTATTTCCAGCGCAATCATCCCTCGCTTCAAGACCGGAGACTTCTCTGGCGGGATCGAGCGCGGCGTTGACGGCATCATCAGCATTCTAAGCGGCGACACCGCTGACTGGCAGCCCAAGGTCAGTGTCAGGCAGGACGATCCGGCGGCGGATTTCGACCAGATATTTCCCTTCCTTTTCTTCCTACTGATCATTTTCATCGTCTGGTACATCACCCACAATTCAGGCGGCCCGGGCGGCGGAATGACGAGGCGTGGCGTTGGTCCGGTTTTCATTCCTTACGGTGGTTCAAGCTGGGGCGGGGGAGGAGGCGGCTTCGGTGGTGGCTTCTCGGGCGGAGGCGGTTCCTCCGGCGGTGGGGGAGCGTCGGGGGGCTGGTGATGCGAGTCTCTTTCACGCTTTCCGGTGGTCTTGCATTGCTGTGCTTGGCTTGCACACTCGCGCTCGCGTTCAATTTCCCGGCTCTGACCGGCCGTGTGGTCGATCAGGCCGAAGTAATCTCGCAGGAGAGCCGCGCAGATATCACTGCGAAATCGCAGGCGCTCGAGCAAAAGTCTGGCATTCAGCTTGTTGTCGCCACTGTGAAGTCACTTGAGGGCGGCGACATCGAGACTTATGCGAACGAACTGTTCCGCACCTGGAAGCTTGGTCAGGAGCAGAAGAACAACGGCGTTCTGCTGCTTGTCGCGCCGAACGAACATAAAGTTCGCATTGAGGTCGGTTATGGTCTGGAAGGCACGCTAACCGATGCACTTTCTTCGGTGATCATCTCAACCGCGATCATTCCGCAGTTCAAGTCCGGCGATTTTTCCGGTGGCATCGACCGTGGCGTCGACGGCATCATCAGCGTGCTCAACGGCGACAGCGCCGATTGGCAGCCGCAACCGCAGTCTTTGCTGCGCACCGACGAGCCGGGCGCCTTGAATACCTTACTTCCGATCCTTGGGTTCTTTGCTGTGGGGCTGATCCTTAGGCTGATTATCGCCGGCATTGCCCGGCTGGTGTCTGGGCCTCCCGGTCATTACGTGACGAGGAACGGAAAGCAGGTGTTCGTACCGGACAGAGGCTCGTCGTGGAGCTCGTCCTCAAGCTGGAGCAGCAGCGACAGCGACTCGTCTTCAAGTAGTTCTTCAGATAGCGATTTTTCCGGCGGCGGCGGCTCGTCCGGCGGTGGCGGCGCGTCAGGGAGCTGGTGATGCAACTGAGCAAGGAAGATCATGAAGCGGTTTCGGGGGCGATCCGCGACGCCGAGAAGCGGACTTGCGGACAGATCGTCTGCATACTGGCCCATGCCTCGTCGGGTTACACGTATATTCCGATCCTATGGGCGAGCGTGCTGGCTCTCGCTGCTCCGCTGCCGATGATCCTGTTCACACAGTGGAGCGTCCAGAGGATTTATCTGGTTCAACTTGCGATCTTCATCGTCGCAGGCTTTCTGTTCAATCTTGGTCCGCTGCGATTTGCGCTTGTGCCGGGCGTGGTCAAACGAGCGCGGGCTCACCGCGCCGCTGTCGAGCAGTTCGTACTGCGCGGCATCTCACGAACAACCAATCGGTGCGGCGTGCTGGTTTACGTGTCACTGGCGGAACACTATGCCCGGATCGTCGCCGATATAGGGATTGCGGAGAAAGTGCCCGCTGCCGAATGGCAGGCCGCGATCGATGCGCTCACGGTCCATATGAGCGATGGACGCATCGCGCCGGGTTTTATCGCTGCCATCGGGCGTTGCGGCGCGGTTCTTGCCGCGCACGCTCCGCCCGACGGTTCGCCCAATACGCTGCCGGACCGGCTCTACGTTATGTGAGAGTTTCCGCTCACAGCGTTTCGGTAAAGAAATCCCTCATCAGCAAGTAGGACTTACGGCAAAGCTTTTCGTCGTAGCGTGTCGCAGCCGAGTTCGCCGTCAGGTCGCAAAACGAATGCACGCCACCGCCGAACATCATGATCTCCCAGTCGACCTTGGCGTCGGTGAGCTCCTTCTCGAATGCGTCCATCTTCGGCTTCGGGGTGATCGGGTCAGCCGCCCCGTGGAGCGCTAACACCCGACCTTTGATGTTGCATGGTGTTCCGGGGATCACCGGATTGGGATTGGTGACGTGGAATACCACGACCGCCTTGAAGTCCTGGCCATCGCGGGCCTGTTCGAGGACGTAACCGCCGCCGGCGCAGTAGCCTATCGCAACTTTCTTTGCAGGGTCGATCAGGCCGAGCTTATCCGCTTCGGCGAATAGCGCGTCATGGGCAGCCTTGCCGCAGGTGATGGTGAAAGGGCGATCCTTGTGAACCGCCAGCATTCCGGCCCGGAGTTGATCTTCGTTCTTCGGTTTTTCCCCATAGCCCGCGCCGAACATGTCGGCCATCAGCACGACGTAGTCTTTGCCGGCGGCAGTGCGGGCCTGTCCGATGGTATCGGGGCAGACTCCCTTCCAGTCCGGCTGCATGAAAATTGGCGGGCGTTTTCCCCTGACGCTGTCGTCGTAGACGATCATGCCCTCGAACTCCCTGCCGTTAACCTGGTACGGCACCTTTTTCTCAGCCATTTCATGCTCCTGCTTCTTTCTGGCGGGGGCAGACTAACAAAATCGGCAGTAGGGGAAATGCCCCGCGACCCCACACAGCTGACACGTAGCTGTCACCAAATCATCATATTTCAACGGCGGCTGAACGAGGGGGTTGGTGCGCCGCCGGGCGGACCAGCTTTATTGTCGTGGACCAGGGACCACGCTACGCGATTTATTTTGTGCCGCCGGCGCAATCGAACCTCTATCGGTACGGCAGCTCCGTTCTCGGATACGACTGTTACACTGGCAACGCAACGGGCTTCCCAGGCCAGCCGGAAAGTGTCGCCGTCAACTGGAACGAATTGGGCGAGGAGCCGCGCCGGTATGGCTTCCACGCGACCTTAAAGGCACCGTTCCATTTGTTGCCGTCGCATTCCGAGCAGCAGCTCATCAACGCCTTGCAGAACTTCGCGCGCCTCGGCCACGCCATATATACCTTCGTACCGGCGGTACGTCTGCTTGCGGACTTTTTTGCCGTTGTGTCGCGGAATCACGAGCCGGGAATCGATGCGCTCGCGGCGTCGTGCACCACGATATTCGATGCTTTTCGCGCACCGATCTCACCCAAGAGCGGGCGCGGCGGATCGCGTTAAAGCTCAACGATGAGCAGATCCGTAAGCTCGACCGCTGGGGCTATCCCTATGTACTTTCGCAATACCAGTTCCACATGACGCTGACAGGCAAATTCCGGCGCGTCGCCGTAAGGCAGTCCTGGCTGTTCTGCTGAAGGTCTTTTGTGAAAGCGCAATCGAGCCGTCGATTGCTATCGATCGCATTGCGCTCGTCAAACAGGACATGCCGCCGCGTGGGGAGTGAGGCCGTGCTTGGCGAAGGTTCCTGATCGCTGCGGCACTTAGTCTATCCGATCGCCGTCGACCTGAGCTAAGCTCACCTCAAAAGCTGGAGCCTGGGGTGAGGGACACATTGCCGTGGATGCGCGGTTTTGGCTGATTCAGACCTTTAACGGCGTCTCCTATGGCGCCCTGCTGTTTTTGGTGGGGAGCGGGCTGTCGCTGATTTTCGGCGTCATGCGGATCGTCAATCTCTCCCAGGCTCGTATTTTCTGCTTGGTGGTTATGTTGCTCTTTCGGTGATCTGGTCTACCGGATCCTGGCTGCTCTCGATTCCGGTAACGGCGGTAACTATCGCCTTCGTTGGCCTGGTGATGGAGCGCGTGTTCCTGCGCCCGCTGGGCTTCGATCCGTTGCGGCAGGTGCTGCTCACGGTCGGCTTTGCATTCCTGTTTCAGCAGGCGGCGCTCGATATCTGGAGCGGCAATCCATTCGACATCCATCCGCCGGCAGCGCTGACGCGAAGCATCGTGGTAGGCGGGCTGCATCTGCCGCTCTACCGCATCTTCATGATCGGCGTCGCGCTTCTGATCGGTATTGCGCTGTGGCTGGTCATGGAGAAGACTCGATTGGGTGCCGCCGTCCGGGCTACGGTCGATGATGCGCAAATGGCGCGTGGTGTCGGCATCGACACATCGCGCATCTCCATGATGATTTTTGCGCTCGGTGCCTTTCTCGCCGCGCTCGGCGGCGTGATCGGCGGAGGCTTTCTCGGGGTTTATCCTGGTCTCGACTTCGAGATTCTGCCGATCGCATTTGCCGTCGTGATCATCGGCGGCATGGGGAGTCTCAGTGGCGCGGCGGTCGGGGCTTTGATTGTCGGTCTCGCTGATAATTTCGGTAAAGCTCTTTTTCCTGAAATCTCTTACTTCACGCTCTATGCACCCATGGCGTTGATCCTCGCGGTCAAGCCAACTGGTCTATTCGGCCGGGAGTAAGCATGTCGTCTGCGCGCAGCAAAGTCCTGACCGTTATTGTCGTGTTGGCTTCGATTGCGCTGGCCATTCCGCATACCTCTTCGTTCATCATTCTGCTAATGACAAGGGCGCTCGCGTTCTCAATTCTAGTGATGAGCCTCGATCTGCTGCTGGGCTTCACCGGGCTGGCTTCATTAGGTCAAGCCGCCTATCTCGGTATCGGTGCCTATCTCACGGCTATCCTCGCCGCGCGTTATCAAATCGGTATGGGCTACGATTTCTGGATTGTGGTCGCGCTCGGCATGATCGGTGGCGCTTTGCTCGCCGCTGTGTTCGGATTGCTCGCGCTTCGCGCTACCGGCGTCTACTTTCTGATGATCACGCTCGCGCTCGGGCAATGCGTGTGGGGGCTTGCCTATCGCTGGAATTCGCTGACCGGCGGCGACAACGGCATCAATCTCCAGCATCGTCCGAAATTTGGCATCGATCTCGCGAACGAGGTGACGTTCTTCTACTTCGTTTTTGCGCTGTTCGGGGTGTCGCTCGCGATCATGTACACGCTGGTGCGTTCGCCATTCGGCCGCAGCCTGGTCGGCATTCGCGAGAGCGAATTGCGGATGAAGGTCCTTGGCTACAATACCTGGCTGCACAAATATCTGGCCTTCATCATCGCCGGTGCTTTCGGCGGACTCTCCGGGGTGTTGTGGGCAGAAACGGCCGGTATCGTCAGCCCGGAAAACGTCGTCCTGACCACCTCGGTCGATGCATTGCTGATGGCGGTGCTCGGCGGGGCAGGGACCCTGGTCGGCGGTGTGATTGGCGCCGGCGTTGTTCTGCTTATTCGCGAATACCTCAGCACGCTCGTCCACTGGTGGCAGTACGTGCTCGGCGGCGTCTATGTGCTGGTCATTCTTTATTTGCCCGGCGGCTTGATGAGTATTCCACAGCGGTTGCGTCAATCACGCTCGCTTCGAAAACAGTCGGTGAATACGGACAAGTTAGTTTCTGCGACGCATTGAGTATCAAACAACAAAACTCGGAGGAAAGTCATGACAGGCAATCTGGTGAGGCGAGCCAGCCCGATGCTGGCAGGCGCCGGTTTTGTACTGGCTGCGCTGCTGACGCAGGCGGCAGCGCAAGAGGATCTGCGTATCGGGATTATTGCGCCGATGACCGGGCCATTCGCGCAGGTCGGCACCGATATGACCAATGGCTTCAAAATGTATCTCGATCAGACCAACAGTACTTTCGCCGGCGCCAAGGTCACGCCCATCATCGAGGACAGCCAGGGCAAGCCGGACACCGCGGTCACCAAGGCCAGGAAGCTTATCCTCGAAGATCATGTTCAATTACTTGTTGGCGGTGTTCTGGCGCCGGAAGGTTATGCGCTCGCCCCGGTGTCGACCGCCGAAAAAACTGTCTATATCGCTTCGGTGCCGGCAGCCGACGATCTCACTCAACGGCAGCTTGGCAGCTATCCCTATTTCATCCGCTCCAGCTGGACTTCGTCCCAGCCGAATCATCCGCTTGGTCAATGGGCCTGCGACCAGGGCTATAAGAAAATAGCCGTTGTCGCAGCGGATTACGCCTTCGGTTACGAATCGGTCGGCGGTTTCCAGAAGGCATTTGAGGATTGCGGCGGCAAGATCATCCAGAAGATGTGGCCGCCGCTCGGCGCCAAGGATTTCGGCCCATACATCCCGCAAATCAAGCCGGACGCCGACGCCGTGTACTCGCTGATGGTCGGGCCGATGCCGCTGCAGTTTCCCAAGCAACTGCGCGATTCCGGCTACACCAAGGCGATTATTGGGGGCGGTACCAGCTATGACGAGTCCGTACTGCCGTTCATGGGCGATGAGGTGATCGGCGACGTCTCGTCACTGCAATATAGCGCTGGTCTCGATACGCCGCAGAATGCGGCTTTCGTCAAAAGCTTCCGGGCCAAGTACGGCAAGGTGCCGTCGTATTTCTCGGAGAGCAATTACACCACGGCGATGATGATCGACATGGTGATGAAAGACAGCGGCGGGAAATTTCCTGGACCGGAGGTTTTCATTGCCAAGATGCAAGCGTTGAAGGTCGATGCACCTCGCGGACCGGTTAGCTTCGACGATATGCGCAACCCGATCCAAGACATCTACATCAAGAAAGTCGAGAAGACGACGATGTTCGGCTACGACAAGCCGGAGCTCTGGAACGTCGTGATCAAAACCTATCCGGCGGTCAGCCAGTTCTGGACCTACGGCAAGGACAAATTCCTGCAACAGCCGGTCTATAGCCGCGACTTTCCGCCCTGCAAGTATTGCGAATAGGCCATTGGCGCCGGAGCTTTGGTTCCGGCGCAGACTCCAACGCGGGTCAACGTGTGATCGAAGAGTCCCATACCAACGGCAAAGTGCCTGTGCTCGAGCTTAAGGACTTGGCGAAGTCCTTCGGCGGACTTCGTGCCGTGCGTGGCGTATCACTGAAAATCATGCCCGGCGAACGCAAAGCGATCATCGGACCGAACGGCGCCGGCAAGACCACGTTGTTCAATCTTATTACCGGGACACTCTCGGCGACGTCGGGGCACGTATTGCTGTACGGTCGTGATGTGACGCGCTGGCCCAGTCATAGGCGCACCGCATTGGGCATGGCGCGTACCTTTCAGGTCACCAGCCTGTTCCCGCGGTTGACTGTGCTCGACAACGTGCTGCTGGCGATCAAGGGCCGGCGCGCATCGAAATTCGTGATGTGGCGATCGATGTCGTCGTATCGGGACGTCTACACCAAGGCCATCATGTTGCTGCAAAATGCCTGCTTCCTCGATCGCAAAGAGACCGAAGTAAGGTATCTTTCGCATGGTGAACAGCGACAGCTTGAAATCGTGCTGGGGCTGGCCAGCGATCCTGATATTCTTTTGCTCGATGAGCCCGCGGCCGGCTTATCGTCCGGCGAATCCACGGAAATGATGAAATTCCTGCAAGGGCTCGATCGCAGAATGGCGATCCTGCTGATCGAGCACGACATGGACATCGTATTTGGCGTCGCCGACGAAATTTCAGTGCTGCATTTCGGCGAAATCCTGGAAAGCGGAGCGATGGAGCGCATCCGCTCCAGCACCAAAGTGCAAGAAATCTATCTGGGGACCGGTTGACTCATGGGGATCCTCGACGTCCAGGACGTTCACACCTATTACGGCGACGCTTATGTGCTGCAAGGCTTGTCATTGCAGCTTGAGCAAGGCCAAATTCTCGGCTTGCTCGGTCGCAATGGCGTCGGCAAAACCACGCTGGTCAATTCCATTGTCGGCTTTGCACCGCCACGGCGCGGCAAAATTCTTTTCAAGGGCACGAACATCACCAACACTCCGTCATTCGCGATCATACGCTCCGGCATGGGGCTCGTGCCGCAGGGCCGCCGGGTATTTCCTACTCTCAGTGTCGAGGACAACCTTGTTGTTGCCGAGCAAAGCGTGGAGCGTCATGGCTGGAACCTCAAACGTGTCTATGCCTTGTTCCCGCGGTTGCGTGAGCGCCACAGTCAGCGCGCCAAGACCCTCTCGGGCGGCGAACAGCAGATGCTGGCGATCGGGCGCGGCCTGATGACCAATCCGGATTGCTTGATCATGGATGAGCCATCAGAAGGCCTGGCTCCGATCATCATCCAGGGCCTCTGGGAGGCCATCGCCAAGCTTAAACAGGAAGGACTTTCCATCCTTCTGGTCGAGCAGAATGCCGCGCTGGCCCTTAAGCTTGTCGACTTTGTTCACGTGATCTCGAAGGGCCGTGTCGTTTACTCCGGAAAGCCTGGCGAACTGTGGCAGAATGAAGAAATCAAAGCGCGGTTTCTCGGCATATGAGTGAGGCGCATGTTGTTTTGCGCGACGTTACGCGCGTTTATCCCGCCCGCGCGCTCGGCCGCGACGTTCACGCGCTCGGGCCGATCACCCTGCAGCTGAACAAAGGCGAATTCTTCGCCGTGGTCGGGCCTTCGGGTTGCGGAAAGTCGACACTGCTGGATCTGATCGCCGGCCTTGCGCCCGCTTCAGCAGGGACGGTCGAGTTTGAAGGGCGCAGGATCATAGGCGAGGTGCCGGACGGCGTCGGTGTCGTGTTTCAGGAAGATGCCTCGTTCCCATGGCTCACCGTTACCGACAATATCGCTTTTGGACTGCGCGAAGCACATGTCGATGCCGGCGAGTTGCGGAAGCGATTGAACCATGCGCTTGATCTGATGGGGTTGCGGGACTTCGCCAACGCCTATCCGGCACAGCTTTCCGGTGGCATGCGCCAGCGTGTCTGTATCGCGCGGACGCTGGTGCTGCAGCCGCGCTTGATCCTGCTCGACGAGCCGTTTGGAGCGCTAGACCAGCAGACGCGACTGCTGATGGGCGACGAACTGCTGCGGCTGTGGCGGGATACCGGCGCGACTGTGCTGTTGATTACGCATGCGCTTGATGAGGCGGCGATGCTTGCGGACCGGATCGGCGTAATGTCGTCCCGCCCCGGGCGAATCCTCGAGATTGTCGAAACCCGCTGGCCGCGAGACCGTGATAGCCAGATC
>Ga0302326_10008954_pt1 | contig 22010 bp, 21 predicted proteins | sample Palsa_T0_3_FD_202264 | JGI IMG/M metagenome (GOLD analysis project Ga0302326, IMG submission 202264) | Peat permafrost microbial communities from Stordalen Mire near Abisko, Sweden - Palsa_T0_3 | ecosystem: Environmental > Terrestrial > Soil > Palsa > Peat permafrost | place: Sweden: Abisko... | reverse complement strand
CACGAAACCAAACAAAAATACACAACACTTACCTAAAACGAACAGTAGATCGCGCTCGGCTGACGGCGCCCCGAATGCCCCACTTGCGCCCTAAGTACAGTATTCCTAGTGTACAACGTGGTAAATGGCATCCCTATCCGGACTTTCACCCGGAGCGAGCCCTCCGGGGCCCGCGGGCGTCGGGGGCACGAAACTGCTGAAGGTTCATGCTCGCGACACCTGGCGTTTGCCGTTTGATCGAAAAGAGTTCAGTTTCGGCAGCTAGGAATACCCGAGAAAAAAGGCGGTCTGGTTGGTTCCAGGCACCAACGAGAGGAGCAGTTCGTGTCCCACGACGTCACTGGCACGGTGGCTACACCACCCCAGGCCCGAGCAAACCGACAGACCCGACGGCGCATGCGCTTCGTACCTTCGGCGTTGTTGGCCGGGGCCGCAGGCATTGTCGCACCACTGGCCTTCGCCACCGCGCCGGCTTCGGCCGCCGCACCGACGGTGAGCGGGTACACCCTGGTCACCAACGCGGGTGGTGTCTTCGGATTCGGATCGGCGCCCAACGCGGGCGGCGCCATCGGACTGGCCACCGGCCCCGTCGTCGGGATCGCGCCGACCAGCACCGGGAAGGGGTACTGGGTGGCGACCGCCAACGGCGGCGTCTTCACGTTCGGTGACGCGAAGTTCTACGGCTCGCTCGGCGCCACGGCCATCACGGCGCCGGTGGTGGCCATCGTGCCGACGGCAACTGGTAACGGGTACTACCTCGTCACCGCCAATGGCGGGGTGTTCACCTTCGGCGACGCGCAGTTCTACGGTTCGGCGGGCAACCTCGCCCTCGCTTCCCCGATCGTCGGGATATCGCTCACCTCGACCGGTAAGGGGTACTACCTCGTCGGTGCCGATGGCGGCGTGTTCACCTATGGCGACGCCGCCTATGCCGGGAACCTCTCGACCACATTCGGCGGTCCCTCTCCTGACGGCAACGCCGTCGGCATCGCGGCCAACCCGGTCGGTCCCGGATACCTGATCGCCACCTCCGAGGGGAACATCATCTCCTACGGCGGTGCGCCGTTCTTCGGGTCCCCGGCGCTCAGCGGCATCACCCCGGCCGAGCCGCTGGTGGCCATTGAGTACGCGCCGGACGGCACGGGATACTGGGCCGTGGGCGCAGACGGTGGGATCTTCGCCTACAACTCGTCGGTGACCGTCGGCACGGGATCATCGTCCTCGCTGTCCGTCACCGGGCACGCCGGCTTCTTCGGTTCGGTGCCCGGCGAGCTCGGCGCAGCGGGGGTCACCATCCCCACGGTCGTCGGTATCGCACCGACCCTCTGAGGGAACGGCGGTCGGCCGCCTGGCGGCCAGCAACACGACAACGAGAAGGGCCCCTCCGCTGTGGGGGGCCCTTCGCAATTCCGGGGCGGACGTGGCTCACGCAGATGCGAGCGTTCCCTCAGCGCCGTCCGTTCAGTTCCATTCCGCCGTCACCCTCGGCTGGCGCCGCTGGGATCGGCTGGTCGCCACGATCGTCGAGGCCAGCGCCCGGGCCCGTTCGGCCTCCGCCGGGGTGCAGGGTCGGGGCGTGTAGCAGGCCAGTTCCACCAGGGTGGCCAGATTCGTCACGGCGCCGGACCCCATGACCTCAGCGGAGTCGTGCTCGGCCTGGTGCACCCGGGCCGCGAATTCGGCCGGTGTCTCCTCTTCCCGACGCGCCATGCCGGTGCGCCGGAGTGCAGTCAGCGCCTGGTCCCAGGCGCGTACCACCCGCTGGTCGGGGAGGAGGCGGGCCTCGACGGCCGCGCGACGTCGACGCAGGGCCCAGGCCGCCAGGGCACCCAGCACGAGCAGGCCGACGACGACCGCCGCCACCACCCACCACGTCGACCCCGGGTGCGTCGGGACGTGGGCCCGGTGGTGGGCCCCGAGGCCCGTGCCGCGGGATCGGGCCGGCACGGTGCTCGGAGCGCCGGCGGGAACGGTCGTCGGCGATGAGGTGGCCGTGGAAGCTCCGGCCGGCGGGGGGCTCGCCGACGCACCCACGACTCCCGGCGCGGTGGGGGTGCCCGGCACGGGAGGAGTCGGTTCGACCGAGACCCATCCGACGGCGGGCCCGAGGTACACCTGGGGCCAGACATGCGCGTCGGCACCGGTCACGGTGAACGAGTCGCCGGCACCGGCCCGGCCCGGGGTGAAGCCCACCACCAGCCGGGTCGGGATCCCCAGGGCACGAGCCAGAACCCCGTACGCCCCGGCGAACTGCTCGCAGAATCCCGCCTTGGTCACGGTGAGGAACTGCACGAGGGGATCCGGCCCCGTCGTAGCCGGCGGCGACAGGGTGTAGCGGAACTGCCCGGAGCGGAACCAGTTGACCAGGGCCTGGGCCTTGGCGGCCGGCGTCGTGGCATCCCCCACCGCTTGGCGCGCCAGCTGGGCAACGACCGCCGGCTGCGCCGGCAGCGCCAGATACGGTGCGAGACGTGGGTCGGTCGAGGCCAGCTGGCGCCCCGTGGACGGAATGGTTTCGTGCAGGCCGGCGGTGACGCTGTAGCTCGTTCCCGTCGTGCTGGCCGTCGCGGCGAGGACACCTTCCTCGTCGATGGCGGACGCCCCCACGAGGCCATGCACGGCCAGGGCGTCCGGCGGAGCGGGGAGGAGGCGGCTGGCGAAGTCGGTGATCGCCACCCGAGCGGTGAACGTCTGCGTCGGCTTCGGTGCGGGGAGTGTCACCGGGCCCAGAGAGGTGGCGAGCGGCCCGGCGGAACCGCTCAGCGCGCCGCTCACGCCAGAGACGGGGAGCCATTCGCGGCCGTTGAACGACGTCAGCGTGCCCACGGCCCAGTAGGTCGTCACCGGCGACTCGGCGTGGAAGACCACCACCTTGGACTCCGTGATCTCGGTGGCGAGCAGATGGTCGACCAACGCGATGCCCGTCAGCAAACTCTGCGGTGCCCCGTGTGGCCCGAGCGAACCGGTCGAGGTCTGCGACGGCGGAGGCGGGGTCACATGGAACACCGAGAGCCGCAGGCCCGAGAGTCCGGCTCCCGCGGCAAGCACGACGGCGGCCACGACCAGACACGTGGCGACGGCACCCCCCGTCGATCCGGACCGCGCGATGGCGTGCTCCGGCCCGGTCGCCTGCGGTGGCGCGGAGGAGGCGCGGTCGGCCAGGGCGACGAAGACCAGCCCACCGAGGAAGTAGGAGAGAAGTGCGGGAACCCGCCCCCGCTCACCGCTGACCAGCGTCGTGTAGATGAAGATGGCCAGGGAAGGGGCCAGGCACGGCAGGAGAGGGCCGCCGCCCGTGCCGGCGGCACGCCCGCGCGAGCGTGACCACACCCCTCGGGTGAGGGCGGCCGCACCGGCGCCGATGAAGCCGACGAGAAGGACGACACCGGGCAGTAACGGCAGCGGCGTCCCGTCGTTGGCCAGCGCCGAGTGCGCCACCCGCAGCTGGGCCCAGAGCGTGGACCCGTGCAGGAAGCCCGGCGCGCCCGGCTCGAACAACATCGGGTCGACCACCAGCACGAGCGCGACGCACGCGACGGCGGCACCGATGGCGACGGCCAGGAGCGTGGTGAGCCGCAGGCGTACCGCCAACGCCGTGACGAGGTCGGCCACGACGATACCCACCAGCATCGGCAGCAGGACCCGCGAGCCGAAACCATGGGCCACCAGCCGGCTGAAGGCGGCCGCCACGGACGCCGACAGGATCAGGGGCCCGAAGCTCACGACGCTCACCGGCTGCCTGTCCGGCCCTCCGGACGGCCGGGCCCCGGGAATGTCCGGCGATGGTGCCGGGCGTGCGGGCGCCGTGACCGTCATGGCGCCAGCACGAGGTGGGCGAAGCCAAGCGATCCCGGCATGGCCAGGGCACCCTCGGCGGTGGTGACCACGATCGGCGAACCGGCTATCAGATGGAGCTCCCGTTCGGGTGGAGCCACCGGGGGCCGCAGGCCCCGGCGCGCTCGCCGGCGATAACGCGCCCGCGTCGGTTCGGGAAGGGCCGCCGTCTCGACCCCGGCGATGGCACGCAGGAGGGCGGGTGCCCCGAGCGGCCCCGGCCCGATGGCGATGTGGTCGCCCGATGTGGTCGAGAGCTCGACCACCGAGTCCTCGGCCAAGGCCCGCAGACCGACGGCCGCCGTGGCCGCCAGCACCCGCTCGCAGCCGGATTCGCCGTTGAGCGCACGGACGTCGGCGACGATGTGGACGCGGTGCGGGCCGGAGTCCGCGAAGTCGCGCACCATGAGCTCGCCGGTTCGGGCCAGCGCCGGCCACCACAACAGGCGGAGCCGGTCCCCGGGAACGTAGTCACGGATGCCCGAGAAGTCCCCGAAACTGTCGCGCCTGGGGAGCCCTGACACGGGGAGGGGCTGGATCTCCTCCGACATGCCGTCCCCGCGCAACACCTCGTCCCGCAGCGCCACGGTGGCGGGGGTCGGGTAGACGACGATCGTCGCACTGGGACCGACCGCCACCCGTTGTGCAATCAGGCCGAAGCTGTCGAAGCACCACAGCCGCAAGCCCGCCAGGGCGTAGACGCCGCGCCGCTCCGTCGGGACGACGAAGGGGAGCTGGGCCGTGGCGCCGCTCTCGACCTGGGGGGCCCGGACGACGTGGGACGGGTTGGGGCGCTGGGGGCGCCGCCGGTTCTCCGGTGCGTCACGACCGATGCGCTCCCAGCACTGCTGCGGGTCCTCCAGCCGGACCGGCGTGGCGCCGCCGCGACCGGCTGCGGCCAGCGTGACAACCATGACCAGTCGCCCGCCCACCTCGGCCTCGGTCGTGGCCAGATCGACGCCGACCCGCCAGTTGCTCCGGGCCCAGCCTGCTCGATACGCGCTCTGGACAAGCCCACAGAGCAACAGCGCGCTCAACCCGAAGGCGAGCAGGACGAACTCCTCGGCGCCGAGGAGCGCCCCGGCCAGCGCGCTCACCGGTATCAGGACGAGCGCGACGACGCCCCGCGTGGTCAGTGTCAGTCGACGCCGCGCCATCCACATGGGCGATTACCCAGCGGAGGCGGGCGCGCGCACGGGCACCGGGATGGTCGCCAGGAGCTCGGACACGAGGGACGCCGAGGAGGAGCCACCCAGTTCTGCCGTCGAGGTGAGGGCCAGGCGGTGGCCGAGCACCACGCCGGCGACCGCTTTCACGTCGTCGGGCAACAGGTAATCGCGACCGGCGGTCACGGCGTACCCGCAGGCGGTGCGCAAGAGGGCGAGCCCGGCCCGGGGGGACGCGCCGAAGAGCAGGCTCGGATGGGAGCGGGTGGCCTCCACCAGGTCGAGCACGTAGGTCCGGACCTCGGGAGCCACAAAGACACGGTCGACCGCCCGGGACAGCTCGGCCAGCATGGGAGCACCCCCGACCACACCCAGCTCTTCGGGACGGGCCCGGGCCCCGCTGAGGGCCAGCAGCCGGTCTTCGGCCTGGCGCCCCGGATACCCGATGCTGGTGCGGAGCAAGAAGCGGTCGCGCTGGCTGAACGGGAGCGGGTAGGTGCCCGCCGAGTCGTACGGGTTCTGGGTGGCGATCACCATGAAGGGCTGCGGCAACGGGTACGTCACGCCGTCCACGCTCACCTGCCCTTCTTCCATGGCCTCGAGCAACGCTGACTGGGCCTTGGGCGAGGCCCGGTTCAATTCGTCGGCCAGCAGGATGTTCGTGAAGATCGGACCGGGATGGAACACGGGCGTCATGCGCTCGCGGTCGAGGACCATGGCCCCGATCAGATCCGACGGGAGGAGATCGGCCGTGAACTGCACGCGGCGACAGTGCAGCCCGAGGGTCTGCGCCAGGGCCTTGGCCAGTGTGGTCTTGCCCACCCCGGGCAGGTCCTCGATCAGGAGGTGGCCCCCGGCCGCCAGGCAGGCGAGCGTCAGGCGCACCACGTCCCGTTTGCCGTAGAGCACCGAGCCCACGTTGGCCGCCACGTCGGCCAATTGCTTGGCCAAGGCCTCGGAGGCGGCGATGGTCCGTTCGTCCCCCGTTGTAGCCACCCTCGCCATCCTAGATGGCCTGGCCACGCCATCAAAAGCGACGCCGCCCTTGCGTGACGGTGCGGTGAACCGGCCGGGGATCTCGTCACCCCACCCTCTCCTAGGCTGCATCCCATGCCGGGCAAGATCCTGGTGGACACCACCCCGCTGCGCCAGAGCCGGGACTTCAGGCTGTTGTTCATCGGCCAGCTGGTCTCGATGCTGGGTACGCAGCTGACGGTGGTGGCCATCCCCTTTCAGGTGTACTCGCTGACGCACTCGTCACTCCAGGTGGGAGCCATCAGCCTGGCCCAGCTGTTCCCGTTCATCGCCGGGGCCCTCCTGGCCGGGCCGCTCGGAGATTCGCTCGACCGCCGGCGCATCATGCTCTACACGGCGGGCGCCCTGGCCCTGACGAGCGCCGCCCTGGCCTTCAACGCCTCGGTGCACCACCCGTCGCTCCTGGCGCTCTACCTGGTCAGCTCGGTGGCGGCCGCCTTCAACGGCTTCGCCAACACGGCCCGCATGGCTTCGGTGCCCGGGCTCGTGGAGCGCCACCAGATCGCCGCGGCCGCCGCCATGATGCAGGTCACCTTCCAGGTGGGGACCGTGGTGGGGCCGGCGCTGTCGGGACTCCTCCTCGGTGTCGGCCTCCCCCTCGTCTTCGGGATCGACGCCGGGACGTTCGTGGTGGCGATCCTGGCCACGTTCCTGATGGCTCCCATCCCGGCGTCCGAGGGGCACAGCCTCAACCCGTGGGAATCCGCCAAGGAGGGCCTGCGCTTCCTGCGCAGCCGTCAGGCCCTGCAGGGCGTCTACATCATCGACATCAACGCCATGGTCTTCGGCATGCCCCGCGCCCTGTTTCCCGCCATGGCCGGAAGCGTGTTCGGTGGGGGCACCATCACCTTGGGCTTCCTCTATGCCGCCCCCGGCATCGGCGCCCTCATCGGTGCGGTGACCACCGGCTGGGTGGCCCGGCTCAAGCGCCAGGGGCGGGCGGTCATCGTGGCCGTCGTGGTGTGGGGAGCCGCCATCGCCGTCTTCGGGCTGGTCCACATGCTGTGGGTGGCCTTGGTCATGCTGGGCATCGCCGGCTGGGCCGACGTGATCTCGGCCGTCCTGCGCAACACCATCCTCCAGACGAGCATCCCCGATCGCTTCAGGAGCCGGATGTCGGGCATTCAGATGGCCGTCGTCCAGGGCGGGCCCCGTCTGGGAGACATGGAGTCGGGCGCCGTGGCCACCGCGACCAGCATCGAGTTCTCGGTGGTCTCGGGCGGTCTGGCCTGCATCGCCGGCGCGGTGATCATCGGTCTTCTCATGCCGCACTTCCGTGACCATGTGGCGCACGAAGGCGGAGCGACCGATGTTCTGGACGGGACGGGTGAGATCGACGGGGCGGCCGTATAGTCCGTCGCATGCCATTTGCCGAAGCGACATGGGGGGAAGTCGATCCGGCCGCATTCGGCCGCATTGTCGTCGTCTCGCCCCACTTTGACGACGCCGCCATGGGGGCCGGCCATCTCTTGGCCAGCTACCCCGACACCACGGTGATCACCGTCCTGGCCGGACGACCCCCGGCCTATCCGGCGGTGCCCTCCGAGTGGGACGCCCTCGGGGGGTTCAAGGCAGGCGACGACGTCGTGGCCGCCCGCCGCCTCGAAGACCTGGCGGCGCTGGAGGTGCTCGAGTCCGACCATCGCTGGCTCGAATTCGCGGACCACCAGTACCTGGCCCCCGCCGATCGCCCCACCCCGGCCGAGGTGGCGCCGGTGCTGGCCGACGCCATCGGCGATGTGGGCCCCACCGCCGTCTTCGTGCCCATGGGCCTGGGCAATCCGGACCACGTCATGGTGCACGAGGCGTCGTTGCTCGTCCGCGCCGAACAACCCGACCGCGTCTGGTTCTGTTACGAGGATCATGGCTACAAGCACATCCCGGGCCTGTTGGCCTGGCGGGTGGCCAAGCTGCTGCGCTCGCAACCCTGGCCGACGCCGGCCATCGTCCCCCACGTCCCCGACGAGGAGCGCAAGCGCAAGGCCATCTTCTGCTACACGAGCCAGATCCCCCCCTTGGAAAACGAACATGCGCTCACGGCCCGCCTGGAGGGCCGCGTCCCCGAGCAGTTCTGGCGGCTCGCCCCGCCGCCGGACGGCTGGGAGGGACTGGCCGACTTCATCTGAGCGGCAGGCGCTCAGGGCAACGGCACCATCCGCATGTCGACCTGCCTGATCGTCCAACACGCACCCCACGAGTCGCCGTTTGCCCTCGCGGATGCCCTCCTCGCGACCGGCGTCGATGTCGACACCTGCCGCGTCTTCGCCGGCGATTCCGTCCCAGCGGGCACAGCGGGACTCGACGGCGTGCTGGTCATGGGCGGAGCCATGTCGGCCACCTCCGACGGCATCCCCGGCGCGGCCGACCGCCTGCGCGCCACCACTCCCGCCGCGGCGATCGAGCTCGCTCCGGTCCGGAATCTCGTCTGTGCCCGCTTCGCCGGCCTCATCGCCGGGCGCGTTCGGGCCACGACATCTCAGCCGGGCTGATTTCTTCCGGACGGACCGCCCCACCGACCACGGGTGCCCCGCCTTCTGCGCAGCCAGGAGAAGAGAAACACCCGGGCCACCAGCAGGATCCCGCCGATGCCGAGCACCCAGAAGATGGCCGCATGGGTGCCGGCGAACGAGTCCACCAGCAGGAAGCGCAACGCGAAAAGGGCCAGCAGGATCCCGATCCACGCACCGCCTCCCCACCTGCGCATGGGGAAACGTCCGCCGCCGTAGCCGCCGTACCCACCGGCGGGCCCACCGGCCCGGGGTCCGCCGGGGACCGCGACGCCCTGGCGGCGTTGGCGCTGGGCGAACTGGCGGATCTCGTCGCGGTGCTCCCGGGCGTACTGGCGGGGATCGATGCCCCGCGCCTGGAGCTCCTGGGGCGACGTCCCGAAGATCTCCGTGAAGTTTGCCCGCACCCACTCCTCGCGGCGATGGTCCCCACTGCTGCCGTGCCGTTCGGCGCTGTAATCACTGGGAACCTGGTCGATGACAGAGTCTCCCATGCGGCCCGCCGGGTACACCGTCAGCCCCGCCGTGTCGACGGACGAACGACGCGGCCCCTCTAGATGCTCCGGCCGTTCTCGAACCGGGCGTACTGCTTCAAGAACAACAGGTTGGCCTTGCCGGTCGGTCCATTGCGGTGCTTGGCCACGTCGACCAAGGCGTCGTCGGCCCGGTCGATGGCCACCTCGTCGTTGTACTCGGACTCGCGGTACAGGAACAGCACTACGTCCGCGTCCTGCTCCAAGGACCCCGACTCCCGCAGGTCGGAGAGCATCGGGGTCTTGTCCTGGCGGGACTCGAGGTTCCGGCTCAACTGGGACAGCGCCACCACCGGCACCTCGAGCTCGCGGGCGAGGATCTTCAGCCCCCGGCTGATCTCGGCCACCTCGGTCTGGCGGTTCTCGGCCCGCCCCCGTCCGGTCATCAACTGCAGATAGTCGATCACCACGAGCCCCAGGTCGCCTTCGGACTTCTTCAACCGCCGGGCCCGGGCCCGGATATCCATGACGGTGACGTTGGGATTGTCGTCGATGAAGATGGGGGCATTGCTCAACCGGGTGACGGCGGTACCGAGCTTCGGCCAGTCCTGCGTCCGGATCTGACCGGTCTGCAGGTTCTGCCCGTTCACCTCGGCCTCGGACGCCAGCATGCGCTGCGTCAGCTCGAGGTGGCCCATCTCGAGCGAGAAGAGGAGGGCGGGCCGCTGCACGACGACGCCCACGTGGGCCAGGATGCCCAGGGCGAAGCTGGTCTTCCCCATGCCCGGACGGGCCCCCACGATGGTCAGGGAGGAGGGCTGCAACCCGAGCAGGATCTTGTCCAGCTCGTGGTACCCGGTGGCCACGCCGGTGATGGCCGAACCGCGCTTGCCCAGCTCCTCGATGCGGTCGAGTCCCTTGAGGAGGAGCTCGTGCAACGGGGACATGGTGTCGGCCGTCCGCCGCTCGGCCACGTTGAACATCATCTGCTCGGCTTCGTCGACCGCCGCTTCTACATCCTCGGGCACCGAGTATCCGAGATCGGCTATTTCGCCCGCCACGCCGATCAGACGGCGCAGGAGAGAGTGCTCCTCCACGATGGCGGCGTAGTGCCGCGCGTTGGCGATGGAGGGGGTATTGGCCTGCAGCGAGATGAAGACCGACGGGTCCCCGACCGCCTCGAGCAGGCCCGAGCGCTGGAGCTCGTCGGTGACCGTCACCGCGTCGATGGGCTCCCCCCGTTCGATGAGGGCGTGGATGGCTCCGAAGATGTGCCCGTGCGCCGGCTTGTAGAAGTCTCCGGCCGAACACTTCTCGATGGCCACCGACGCCGCATCGTTGGAGAGCAGCATGGCTCCGAGGAGCGATTCCTCCGCTTCGAGGTTGTGCGGCGGAACCCGGCTGCTCGAAGGTAGGGCTGGCGCGGCCCGCAGCGGTCGGGGGCGGGTGTCGTCAAAAGCTTGGACCACGGTCCCCCAACTCTGCACGCGATCGGCTGTGGGTAACGAGAGCAACAAGCTGGGGATTGGGCCCGCCAAACCCTCGATGCGGCTGTGGACAACAGGTCGCAACCTGTGGAGGAGCCGGGAGCCTCGTCTTCACCCCGCCATGGTGCCCGAGAGCTGTGACAGCGGCGCGGACCCCCGCCCGGTTCCGCTCAGGAAGCGGCCGTGACCTCGAGCGTCACCACGGTGGCGACACCGGGGAACAGCTCCACCGTGATGTCGTGGGACCCCACCTCTTTGATGTGTTCCGCCAGCAGCACGTGCTTGCGGTCGATTTCCACACCCTTGCTGGCGCGGATGGCCTCCACCACGTCGGCGGGACCGATCGAACCGAAGAGTCGCCCCCCGCCCCCGGCGCGGGCCGAAAGCGGGATCACGGCACCGGCGAGGATGGTGGCCTGGCTCTCGGCCGCACCACGGTCCTTGGCCTCGCGCAGATCGCGGCCGCGCCGCATCTGCGCCGCCTGCCCCTCCACGCCGTCGGCGGCGAGGATGGCCCGCCCCTCGGGCAACAGGAAGTTCCGGGCGAAGCCGCCGGCCACCTTGACGATGTCACCGCGACGGCCGACACCGGCCACGTCGTCACGCAGGAGAACCTTCATCACGCACCGCCCTCTTCAGCCGTCACCGTGTCGGTCTCCTCGGCCGCAGCCGGGGCCCCGTCACCGTTGCCGCCCCCGTTGCCGCTCGCCGCGTCGCGATCGAAGGCCTCGACGTCGCTCAGGATCTCGAGGCTGGCGTCGCGGTCGCGGGGGGCGTCGGCACCGATGGTGTCGCTCAGCGTCCGCTCGGCGCGCTCGCCCCGCTCGCCGCGCTCGCCCCGGTCCCGCCCGCCGCCACGCCCACCCGGGCGTTCGGTCACGGTCCTCTGGGTGTACGGCAGCAGGATCAGCTCGCGGGCCGTCTTGATCGCCTGGGCCAGCGCCCTCTGGTGCTGGGCGCAGTTCCCGGTGACGCGACGCGAGCGGATCTTGCCCCGATCGCTCATGTACTTGCGCAGCATCGGGACGTCCTTGTAGTCGACCCACTCCGTGTGGTCCCGGCAGAGCGCACAGGGTTTCTTCTTGACCCGGCGTCCCAGGTCCTTGGGCGCCCGACGCGTCGTCGTGCCCCGTTGGTTGTTGCGTGCCATTAAAAGGGCTCCTCATCGAATCCGTAGCCGCCGCCGTTGTTGGGGGCTGCTGGTGGTGGCGCTTGCGGCTGCGGCGGGCGGGCGCCCCCGCGCGGCGGCCCGTCACTCGGGCCCCGCCGTTCGTTCTTGGTGATCTGCGCCGTGGCCCAGCGTAGTGACGGCCCGATCTCGTCGGCCACCACTTCGACCTTGGAGCGCTTGTCGCCCTCCTGGGTCTCCCAGCTCCGTTGCTCGAGCCGTCCCGCCACCATGACCCGAGCGCCCCGGGTGAGGGTCTCGCTCACGTTCTCGGCCATCTCGCGCCAGCACACCACGTCGAAGAAGGAGGTGGCCTCCTCCCATTCCTGGGTCTGGCGGTTCTGCCACCGTCGGTTGACGGCCAACCCGAAGGAAGCCGTCGGCTGACCGGTGTTGGTGAAGCGCAGCTCGGGATCGCGGGTGATGTTGCCCACCAGGACCACGCTGTTATCTGTCGGCATTGTGTGCTCCTCTCGTCTCGCGACGAAGTCTCAGGATCAGCCGGCGGCCGATTGGGCCGCCGCTTTGCGACCACCCACGGACTCGGGCAGTCGGACGATCTTGTGGCGGACGACCTCGTCGGCCAACCCCAGCATGCGGTCGAGGTCGGCCACGGTCTGCGTGCCCGAGGTGAACTCCACCACGACGTAGTAGCCCTCGCGCTTGTGGTTGACCTCGTAGGCGAATGTGCGCTTGCCCCAGCGGTCGATGGCGCCGGGGTTCCCTCCGGTCGTGCGGATGAGCTCGAGCACGCGGTCGAGCACACCCTGAATGACCGTGGGATCGGTGGTGGCCTCGAAAATGGCCATGACTTCGTAGGGCCGCATATGCGGCATACCTCCCTCTGGACCGAGCGAAACGCTTGGGCCCCTGACGGTCAGGGGCAGGGTCTGTTGCGGGCATTGATGCTAGTCGAGTGCACGCCTCGACTTTTCCCGGCCTTCGGCGTCACGCCGTGGCCTCCCGGCTCAGCCCAGCGCATCTCCCAGCTCGGCTGAGCCGTGGTAGCTCTCGGCGTCACTGGGGAACGTGCCGCCGCGCACGTCGTCGGCGAAGGCGGCAATGGCCTCGGTGGCGATCCGCCCGACCTCGGCGTACTGGCGCACGAATTTCGGCGGCGGGCTCTTGCCCAGACCGAGGAGGTCGTGGAAGACCATGACCTGGCCGTCGCAGGAGGGGCCGGCTCCGATGCCGATGGTGGGCACGCTGATGGCGTCGGTGACCGCGGCGCCGACCACGTCGGGCACGCCCTCGATCACGAAGGCGAAGCAACCAGCCGCTTCCAGCGACTTGGCCGCGTCGAGCAGGGCGTCGGCCGCCGCGATGTTGCGCGCCTGCACCTTGAAGCCCCCCATGGCCAGGACCGATTGGGGCGTGAGCCCCAGGTGGCCCATGACGGGGATCTCGGCCCGGATGATCGCCTCAATGACGGGGAGCCGGGCCCGGCCCCCCTCGAGCTTGACCGCCTGCGCCCCGGCCCGGATCAGCCTGGCCGCGTTGCGCACCGCCTCGTCGGTGGAGAGGTGGTAGCTCATCCACGGCATGTCGCCCACGATCAGGCAGTGGGGGCGGGCCGTGGCCACGGCCGCCACGTGGTGGACCATGACATCGGTATCGACGTGGAGGGCGTCTTCATGACCGAGGACGTTGTTGGAGACCGAGTCGCCGACCAGCAGAATGTCCACGCCGGCGTTGGAGACGATGCGGGCTCCCGGCTCGTCGTACGCCGTCACCATGACGATGGGGACCGCCCCGGAACGGCGCTTGCGGCTGCGGAGTGAGGGCACGGTCACCCGGCTCGGCGCGCTGTCGCTCACTGCGCCACCTTTCGCCGCCCGCGTGCGTTGGGCCCTCCGGCCGGGTACTTGCGCATGAGGTGGTGCCAGGCGCATTCGGGGCACACCTCCACCTCGTAGCAGAGCACCGGCTCGGGCCGCCGGCACAGCGCGGTGAGCTCGGCGGCCGTGCCCGGGCAGCGGCCCCCGGCCGGCAGCTTCGCCCCGAAGACGAACGTCACGCGGACCAGGCGGCACTGGTCACAGATGGGGCAGGGCTCCTTGGTGGGGCGACCCACGTTGCGGGCCGCCCGCAGCAACTCGGGATGCGCGTCGCACACGTCGATCTTCATCGTGCGTCCCCGCTCGACCTCGTGCACCAGACGATTGCGCACCAGGCGGTACTCCACCCCGGCCGAGGTGTCGGCACTGACTGCTCTTCCAGACGCCCCCGGCTCCGAGGTCACGGACACGGGCCAAAGGCTACCCCCCACGCACGCCGATCACCGCGACTTCCCCAACAATTGCGGCAACGAGGTGAGCGTTGGGTGACAGAGCGCTGTACATCGCTATATCGGACCGATATACTGAAACGCAATGTTGGACATGGCAATCCTGGGGCTTCTCGAGGAACGGGACCTCCACGGCTACGAGATCAGGCGACAATTGCGCGACAACCTGGGCCTTCTGGCCAACGTGTCGTTCGGCTCGATCTACCCCGCCCTGACCCGGTTGGAGAAGGCCGGGGCGGTCAGGGCGACCGAGGGTTCGCCGCTCTCCGACACGAAAGTCCAGTCCACAACGCCTCCAGCTCCACTCACCGGCTCGCTCAGCGGCGAGTTGGCCGTCTTGCGGGCCCGTCGTCACTCTCCGGCCCATTCGCGCCGGGGGAAGAAGGTCTACCGGATCACCGAGAAGGGCCGGCAGGTATTCGTCCAGCTGCTGGCCGAAGGTGGCTCACTCGACGACGCCCGGAGCTTCGGTCTCCGCCTTGCCTTCGCCCGACACCTGGCTCCCCAGGCACGGCTGGCGCTCCTCGAGCGCCGCCGGGCCCAGTTGGTCCAGCGCCTGGCCGAGGCCGAGGGGACGAACGTCGAACTCGACATCTACGCCCGCTCGGTCGTGCAGCACACGGCCGAGAGCGTGGCCCAGGACATCAGCTGGCTCGACCGGTTGATCGCCGGCGAACGCGCCATACCCCAATCGGTCCCCACCGAACTCACCTATGAAGGAGACATCCGATGAGTACCCCCATCCGCCTCGCTATCGCCGGTGTCGGCAACTGCGCCAGCTCGCTGATCCAGGGGATCACGTACTACCGCGATGCCCAGCCGGACGACACCGTCCCCGGCCTGATGCACGTCGAGCTCGGCGGGTACCACGTGCGCGACATCGTCCCGGTGGTCGCATTCGACGTGGACCAGACCAAGGTCGGCACCGATCTCGGCAAGGCCATGTACGCCGGCCTGAACAACACCATTCGCTTCGCCGACGTCGGAGAGGTCGGCGTCACCGTCCAGCGCGGCCCGACCTTGGACGGGTTGGGCAAGTACTACCGCGAGGTCCTCGAGGAGTCCCCGGCCGCCCCGGTCGACGTGGCCCAGGCGCTGCGCGACGCCAAGGCCGATGTGCTCGTCTCCTACCTCCCGGTCGGTTCCGAGCAGGCCCAGCGCCACTACGCCCAGGCCTGCCTGGACGCCGGAGTCGCGTTCGTCAACGCCATCCCGGTGTTCATCGCCTCGGACCCCGAATGGGCCCGCAAGTTCCGAGACGCCGGCGTGCCGATCGTGGGCGACGACATCAAGAGCCAGGTGGGCTCGACCATCGTGCACCGCATTCTCACCCGCCTCTTCGAGGATCGCGGCCTGGCCCTCGACCACACGTACCAGCTCAACGTGGGCGGCAACATGGACTTCAAGAACATGCTCGAGCGCGAACGCCTCGAGTCCAAGAAGATCTCGAAGACCCAGGCCGTCACCAGCCAGATCGAGGACAGCCTGCTCGGCGCCGACGATGTCCACATCGGGCCCTCGGACCACGTGCCGTGGCTGAAGGACCGCAAGTGGGCCTACATCCGCATGGAGGGCCGCAACTTCGGCGACGTCCCGCTCAACCTCGAGCTCAAGCTCGAAGTGTGGGATTCCCCCAACTCGGCCGGCGTCATCATCGACGCCGTCCGCTGCGCCAAGTTGGCCCTCGACCGCGGCATCGGTGGCCCGTTGCTCGGCCCCTCGGCCTACTTCATGAAGTCGCCCCCGGTGCAGTACCACGACGACGTGGCCCAGGAGCTGGTGGAGTCATTCGCCGCCGGCGACCGCGGCGACGTCTGGCCGGCCGACTGATCAACTGAATGGCTGATCAACTGATCGAAACCGAGCCGGGCGTAACGGCCCGGCCGGTCGGGGAGCTCAGACCAGGATGCGTTGGTCGGGCGCGCGCACGCCCACGACGGCGAGCGTCCGCCCCATGCCGAGGAACATGCCGCAGCAAATCGTGAGGTCGGACAACTCCTCGTCCGAATAGACGGCGTGCAGCCGATCCCAGAACGCATCGTCCATGGCCAGGTGGTCGAGTGCGAAGCGCTCGGCGAACTCGGCCGCGCCCTTCTCGCGCTTGCTGAGCTCGGTGGAGGCGCGCCAGTCGGAAACCTCGGTGTAGAAGGACTCGTCGGCCCCGGCGGCCGCACCGTCGCGGGCCCGGGTGTCGCGGCACACGGCGCAGTCGTTGATGAGTGCGATCGTCCAGCGGGCCGCCTCGCGTTCGCGAATGGCGAGCTTCGAGTTCTGGTAGACGGCCTCGGACAGCGCGCCCATGCCGACCGCCATCTTGGGGCGCAGGAGAGCCCAGTCGATGTGTTCGCCGAGTTCGGTGGATGGGGCCGAGATACGTGGTGCCATGAGCAGCACGGTACTTCTGTTCCCGGCGCCGCGCTACGGAATGGCGGGCGCGGTCCCGTCAACCGGTCCGGTCACTCAGTCCTGGGCGCGCCACCACTCCTGGAGCCGGCGGCCGGCCTCCTCCTCACCCAGGGGGCCCTCGTCGAGCCGCAGTTCCATGAGGAACGCCAGCGCCCGCCCGACGACCGGTCCCGGCGGGACCTCGAGAAGCTCCATGACCTGGTTGCCGGTCAGGTCGGGCCGCAACCGGCCCAGCTCTTCCTCTTCGCCCAGCTCGGTGATGCGCGCTTCGAGCTCGTCCATCCTCCGGGCCAGGGCCCGGGCCTTGCTGGCGTTGCGCGTCGTGCAGTCGCACCGGGTCAACTCGTTGAGCCGGTCGAGATGCTCGCCGGCGTCGCGCACGTACCGGCGCACCGCCTTGTCGGTCCATCCCAGGCGGTACGTGTGGAAGCGCAGATGCAGCTCGACCAGGCGCACCACCGTGTCGACATCGTCGGACGAATAGCGCAGCGCCTCCATGCGGGTCCGCGTCATGCGGGCTCCGACCACTTCGTGATGGTGGAAGCTCACGCCGCCGTCGGTGATGGCCCGCGTGCGCGGCTTGCCCACATCGTGGAAGAGCGCCGCCAGGCGGAGGAGGCGGTCCGGCGACGTCTTGTCCACCACGGCCAGCGTGTGCGCCAACACGTCCTTGTGGCGGTGGATGGGGTCCTGCTCGAGCGCCAGGCCCGGCAATTCCGGCATGAATTCCGCCGCCAGTCCGGTGCGCACGACGAACCACAACGCCTCGGACGGCACCGGGAGGAGGACGATCTTGTCCAGCTCGTCCCGGATGCGCTCGCGCGAGACGATGGAGAGGCGCTCGTGCATGGCCTCGACGGCCGCCTCCAGCGCGGGATCGGGCTTGAGGGAGAAGCGGGCGATGAAGCGGGCGGCGCGCACCATCCGCAGCGGGTCGTCACCGAAGGACACGGTGGGATCGAGAGGCGTGCGCAGCCGACCCGCGGCCAAGTCGGCCAGCCCGTCGAAGGGGTCCACCAGCTCCATGGCCGGCAGGCGCAGCGCCAGCGCGTTGATGGTGAAATCCCGTCGGGACAGGTCCTGCTCGATGTCGTCGCCGAAGGTGACCTCGGGCTTGCGGGAGTCCGGAACATAGACCTCGGCCCGGTGCGTGGTGATCTCGAAGAGCTGGCCGGCGCGCCGGCAGCCGATCGTGCCGAAACGGGCCCCCTGGGTCCACACGTCGTCGGCCCAGCCGCGCACCAGGCGCTCGATCTCGTCGGGACGGGCGTCGGTGGTGAGATCGAAGTCCGGATCGGCTTGTGCGGCCACGGGAAAGAGCGCGTCGCGCACCGAACCGCCCACCAGGTACAGGGCGCGATCAGCCTTGGTGAACCGCTCGGCCAGCTCAGCCGTGGCACTGAGGAGAGGGCGGAACCGCTCGGGAACCGGTGGGGACTGCACCCGACCACGGTAGTGCGGCATCTAGCGTGTCCCTGTGTCGATGCGCTGGGCCAGAATCAGCCTTTGCGTCCTGGTGACGTCGATGACGCTGCTTGCGGGCACCATCTCCGCCGGCGCGGCCGTACACCAGACCGGCGCGGGTGCCCGCGCCGCGTCGGGACCTCTCCTCACACTCACCTCCCAGACGCCGTGGGTGAGCCCGGCCGCTCCGTGGTTCTCGCTCGCCGTCGCGGTCGGTAGCCACGCCGGTCCCGTCGGCGACCTGCGGGTCGAGCTCAGCTTCTACAACCGGATCAACGATGCCTCCGAAATGGGCCAGTCCATGGGCGCGACACCCGTCCTGCGCGTGCTGGCGCATGCCACGGCGGCCGTGTCCGCCTCACCCGGCGGCGGTGTGGCGACAGCATGCGCCACGGTCCTGCCCGACGCCAGCGCCAGTGCGCCCACCACCGTTCCGCCGAACAGCGTGGCCTGCCCGGCCGGTTCAACGTCGGTCACCCTCGGGTGCATGCCGGGGAACGCCTCCTGCGGCGACGTCTACCCCGTCTCGGTGGCCCTCTACCGCCAGGGCACCGCCGCCCCCCTTTCCCGCTTCACCACCTTCCTCACCTACCAGGAGCCGGACCGGCCGGGCTCGCCCGGTCCGGGCGGCCCGCTCCGGGTCGGCCTCATCGTGCCCATTTCCATCCACTTCTCGCCCGCCCTCTCCCGCCCGCCCGCCGCCGCGCTCAAGGTGGAGGATGCGCTGACCGGGGTTCTGGCGTCGCACCGGGGCGTCGCCTTCACGGTGGCGGCCAACCCGGCCTCCGTGACGAGCATGGTGGCGGACGGCAAGGCCGGACGCCGGACGCGGGCCCAGCTGCAGAGCTTTGCCAGCGCGCCCGACAACGATCAGGTGATCACCCAACCGTTCGTGCCCATTGACGTGGCCGCGCTCGCGGGCGCCGGTCTGACCGGCGAGATCGGGGCCCAACTCGTCCGGGGCACCTCGCTCCTACGCGCCGCCGGCCTGCACCCCACCGCCGGCACCTGGGTGGACACCTCGTCCGACTTCTCGAACGGCAACGCCACCCAGCTCGGGAACGGCCTGGCGGCCGCGGGCGCCGATCACGTGATCATCGACGACACCGACCTCGAACCCGCCGGCCCGGACACGCTGACCTACGCCCAGACGTTCTCCCTCGGCGTCGGTCACGGCTCCCACGTCACGGCGGCGGCGGCCAACAGCGGGGTCGACGGTCTCTTCACCGCCGATCCGGGCGACCCGGTACTGGCCGCCAACCAGATCGTGGCCTCGCTCGAGTTCATCCATTTCGAAAACCCCTTCGAACCCGATCCCCGCGGCATCGTCGTGGAACCACCGGCGTCGTGGCAACCTTCCAGCACGCTGATCACCACACTGCTCGACGAGATGGTGGGCAACCCCGCCCTGAGCGCCGTCACCATGAACGACTTCTTCTCCAAGGTGGCGCGGGGTGGGAACAAGGAGCCGGTGTCCCGTCACCTCAAAGCGGGGCCGCCTCCGAAATCGGCGGTGATCTCGGCCGCCTCGGCCCAGCGACTGAGCACGGCCCGGGCGCGGCTCACGTCGTTCATCGCCGCGGTCGACGGGCACCCGGCTGTGCTCACCGAGCTCTCCGATCTGATGCTCGCCACCGAGAACAAGGCCTTTGACGCGTCCGAGCGCGCTCTCGCCTTGTCCATCTTCACCCAGCACTTCGGGGACGAGCTCAATCTCATTTCGCTGGCGAACCAGGGGAGCATCACCTTCACCTCGCGCACGGCCGCCATTCCGGTCTCCGTGGTCTCGGCCGCTCCCTTCACGGTGAAGGTCGTCGTCTCCTTGGAGAGCGACAAATTCACGTTCCCCGACGGGACCGAACGGACCCTGGTCCTCGACCGCTCCACCACCCCCGTGCGCATAGAGGCGCGTTCTCGCACTTCGGGTGATCGCCTTCCGGTCGGCGTCACCCTGACCACGCCGGACGGGCAGCTGGTCATCGCCCGGGCCGCCCTCACCGTGCACGCCACGTCGATCTCGCTGGTCGGGGTGGCGTTGACGGCGCTGGCCGCTCTGGTGCTCCTGGTCTGGTGGGTGCGCACGTGGCGCAAGGGGCGGCGGCGGCGGCCACGGGCTGCATGAGGGTGGACGCACCTCCGATACCTCCGGCACTCCCCGCGGCGCGGCGCCTGTCCCTCTCCACCGCGGCCACCTACGTGGCCGTGGGCACGGGCGTCTCGCGGATCACCGGCCTCTTGAGAATTGTGGCCCTGGCCTGGGCCCTGGGCCAGACCCATGTGGCGGACGCCTTCAACCTGGCCAACACGACCCCCAACATGCTCTACGACATCGTCCTCGGAGGCGTGCTCTCGGCCACGTTCATCCCGGTCTTCGTCGACCTCCTCTCCAACCGGGCCAAGGAGGAGGCGTTCACGTCCATATCGGCCGTGATCTCTGTCGCGCTGGTCGTCCTCGTTGTCTCCACCGTGGCCGCGCTCGTGCTGGCCCCCGTCTTCATCACCGCCCTGACCGCACTCGATGCGTCCTCGCACTCCACCCTCCTCCACACCGTCGTGGTCGAGCGGGCCGACGCCACGGCCCTCTTGCGTTGGTTCGTGATCCAGATTGCCGCCTACGGGCTCTTCGCGTTGGCCACGGCCCTGCTCAACACGCAGCGCCGCTTCGTCGCCGTGGCCTGGGCCCCGATCGTCAACAACCTCGTGTGCATCGGCGTTCTCGTCTGGTTCGGCGTCTTGACCAGCGGGAAGCCCAGCCTGGCCAACCTGGCCGACCGGCACACGCTGGTCGTGCTCCTCGGCCTCGGCACGTCTCTCGGAGTTGTGTTCCAGTGCGTGGCGCTGCTCCCGAGCCTGCGCACGGCCGGGCTGGGTGGGGTGCGCTGGCATTGGGACCTCCATGACGCCGCACTGCGCACCGTCATCCGACTCAGCGGATGGACCTTCGGCTTCGTGGTGGCCAATCAGGTCGCACAGTTCGTGGTCATCCTGCTGGCCGGGACCGCAGCCGGATCGGATCCGGTCTCCTCCTACACGTACGCCTACGCCTTCCTCCAGATGCCGTACGGGATCGTGGCCGTCACGATCATGTCCGTGGTGGCACCCGACCTGGCGGAGCGATGGTCCACCGGCCAGACGGGGGCCTTCCTGGCCCGGTTGTCCGGGGGGCTGCGCGCCATGCTGGCCCTCATCATCCCGGCGGCGATCGCGATGCTCCTCCTCGCCAAGCCGGCGGTCGCCCTGCTCCTCGGGCACCGGGCCAGCTCGTCGGCGGGAACGGCACCCACCGGCGCCGCCCTGGCCATGTTCGCGCTCGGCCTTCCCGGGTTCTGCACCTACCTCTACGTGGTGCGCGTGCTGCAGTCGATGCAGCGCACCAGGGTGGCCTTCTACCTGTACCTGATCGAGAACGCCATCAACGTCGTCCTGGCCATCGTCTTGGTACACCCGCTCGGCGTGCGCGGGCTGGCGCTGTCGCTGTCGATCGCCTACACCGTCGGCGCCATCGTGGGCGTGCTCCTGTTGCGCCACTGGTTCGGGCGGCTGGGCGCCGCCGCCACCTGGGAGCCCCTGCGCCGCGTCGGCGTCGCCTCGGTGGCCATGGGGATCGCCGTCCTCGTGGTGTCGAACCTCTCCGGGGCCACGCACGGATTCGCCCTGCTGGCCCGCGTGGTGGGCTCCATCGCGGTGGGGACGGTCGTCTACGGGGCCGTCGTCGTCGCGCTCGGCCGGCGCCACGAAGCACGGCGACGCCAGTCCCGGCGACACGACCTGCCGCGCCGCCTGTCCGGCCGCCACGCCGTCCGACAACGGTTCTGACAACCGCCCCGGGAAGGCCGCGCCGTGGCAGACTCGGCGCATGCCCGGTGTCCGGATCGTGACCGACAGTGCCTGTGATCTCACCGAAGAGCTGGTCAAGCAGCACGAGGTCATCGTCGTGCCCTTGACCATTCGCTTCGGTGCCGAGGAGTTCGAGGACCGCACGGAGTTGGCGCCGGACGAGTTCTGGCGTCGCTGCCAGGGCAAAGGTGCACTCCCCGAGACCGCGGCTCCCTCGCCCGGCGCGTTCATGGCCGCCTTCCAGCAGGCGGCCGACGAAGGTGCGACGTCGGTGCTCTGCCTGACGCTCTCGTCGAAGCTCTCCGCCACCTACGCCTCGGCGGTCACCGCAGCCGGGACCTTCACC
>Ga0302326_10008953_pt1 | contig 22012 bp, 31 predicted proteins | sample Palsa_T0_3_FD_202264 | JGI IMG/M metagenome (GOLD analysis project Ga0302326, IMG submission 202264) | Peat permafrost microbial communities from Stordalen Mire near Abisko, Sweden - Palsa_T0_3 | ecosystem: Environmental > Terrestrial > Soil > Palsa > Peat permafrost | place: Sweden: Abisko... | reverse complement strand
GATGCGGCTTCGCCGTGAAGCGATGGCGCTTGCCACCAGAAGGCGCTGACTACTTCGCAGTGAGATATTTGTCCGTGGGCACGATATTGAACGGCAGACAGGCGTTTAGGCGCACGCCGACGTAACCCCAATCATCGGCGCTTCGCACCCATTCGCCGGCGATTTCAGCTTCGCACGCTGCGTCCGCAAATCCGGATGATGTCAGGACCTTACCGAACTCTCGCGCTGAATCATGATCAAGGTGTCCGACCTCAATACCGTGAATAGATATCACGACGGCATCGCGATCATAAAGATTGTTAGGTTGCGGAGCGATGAGCGCCGCACAGAATCGGTTGAGAGCCGCCCGCGTGCGAGCACGGGCTATCGCTTCTATTCGTTCCTGATGAAAGGACGTTCCGACGACGTTGAAGCCGAACTGGCCGTCGCCGATCAATACACCACGGGGACCCTCCGGCCGGTCTGGCCGTAGCCAATATGGCAGCTCCATTGGACCCCCCGCTCGAAGGTCGCGATGTTATCCCTATAGGGGCGCGTCGGCGAGGCCACCTCCCAACTGAGGGTGGCCTATCCGTGCGGGTTCCCGTGTTCATCTACGCTACGCTCAATCTCAAAGCGGCAATTACGGCATGTGAAGGTTTGGCGCTCATAGCGCTTTCCGTGGACAGGGTGCGGCGTGCGTCTTGTCAGTCGCATCTCATCGCTGCACTGCGGACACTTATAGATGTCCTTTGCACCGAAAGAATCTGCGTTACGGTAACCTTCCGCCGCCCTGCGCTTTTGCTCGACGAGGTCGCCGTACCACGTTGACCGCTTCAGACTGCCGTTGGATTTGCTCTGCATAGTCTTTGATCTCCCCCAAATCGGTGACGGCTATACTCGGTTATTACCTCTGAACGAAAAGTCGACCGCGGCATGCGCGCCGTGGGTGCCTATATCGGCGTCCACCTCTGTCGCAATTTCTGTGGGGATCGGCTCGCAAACAGCGCGAGTGCGGGGCGTTCCAGCATCCCCTCGGGGTCGCCCCGCACTCCGCGCCTTCCCCCGGTCCCCACCGGATAGGCGTTAACCATCTTCTGTAATGGTGGCGAGATAGCGGCGGAGGCTCAAAGTTAGATACCCACCGTTGCGTGGGCCATGGGCGTGTTGCCCGGTGCTGCAATCGGTGGTGCTGCTGGTGCCCTTGGACTCGGTGTCGGTGCCGTTCCCGGTGCAGCAAATGGTGCTGCGGTCGGGGCATTTGTTGGTGGCGTTTACGACGGCGCGAAGCATCTTCTCGGGCTGGACAGTGCGCCGAGTGGTCCTCCACCAGATGATGCCGCTAAGATTCAAAAGGAATCTTACATCGGGCCACCACCACAAGAACAGAAGACGACGGTTCTGAAAGCGGCCCTTAATATCGATTGGTGCAGGCCACACCTCATTGGAGAGGGTTTGAAGTTCGCCATGTTTCGAATTATGGCGAGGCTTTATGACACCACAAGAATTAGGAAATGCCCCGGCCTTTCGGCCGGGGCTACAGTCATTTGGTTATTCAGCCGTCTAACGACGACCAACGCATTCATACTCGGACCGCGTGACACCGCAACGAAGAACGGGAATTTACGTTACCGTCCAATCAGAGCAGCGCAATCATGACGTCAACCATCGAGACGAAGCCGATCAGCCATGAAGCGATGATTACAAGCGCTTGATTGCCCAACATCTGTCCCCCTGACGAGCATTATAATGACGTTCCCCAATCCATCAATTTGTGTTGGGCAAACTGAATATACGAAAGCCGTCGATGTGCACTTACCTCCAGGCTTCTGGGAGGAATACCGCAAGCGGATTGAACCCGACCTTGCGCAGCTAAGGCATGACCTTTTCCCACTTTAGGCCGAAAAAATGCATCTTCGCGATGGGGAGAACGATTGGACGCATTTTTGGATTGCCCGTTTTCGGCGCGTGATAAGGAATTACGAGACGATCCTGGATGCAATGAACAACGGGGACTTGCGCTAATGTACTGAGTCAAAGCCGCGGACAGTTCTTTGGCCTGGGCACGCTTGGGACCGCCGAGCTTTCGATCGCCGCGGACGATCTTCCCGATCTTACTGGTGGTGATACCGGCTGACGGGCTTTAGCACCGTTGGTCTTGGCAAGCGTCCGCCAGGTTAGAATGAAGCGCCGTCATCGCGGAGCCGCCAGCCAAGGCGAGAGCTAAAATGATGAGCGCGATGATCTTCTTCACGGTGGTCTCCTACAGTCCCTAACAGCTCGGGTTCTGGCAGGCTTGCGCCTGCTGCGAATGAGTCGTCATCACAACGGACGTCTCGGCGACCACGACAATGGCCAGAACGGCCAAGGCCAGGATTTTCGCAAGGCAGCTAGATTAGATTCCAGAGACGAGAGATGAACGTTTTTCATCGTGCTCCCGTAGGCTGGGCTGATCATCCTGCGCCGTCCATGAATGCATCCAGTGACGAGTATCACAAGTTGTCACGCCCGTTGTTGCCACTCCCCTACCGGGTAGATGCTGAACGGTGTGCGAGCATTTAGCCTCACATTAAAATCGCCCCAATCGTGGCCGCCGCGCTCCCAGCCGCCGAGGATCAGCGCCTCGCAGGCTGCATCCGCGAAACCACCTTTGCGGAGTGCTCTGAGAAAGTCGGGGGCGACGTCGCGCTCCAGATGCCCAACCTCAAGGTCAAAGATCATCACGGCTACGGCTTTACGATCGTGTGGGTTGTTCGGCTGCGGTGTAAGCAACGCGGCACAGTAACGATGCAGGCCGGTGGACGTCCGACTGAACAGGTATTCAAGCGTCGCTTGATGCAACGAAGTGCCAACGACGTGACACGCGAATTTACCATCGCCGGCCAGCACGCCCCGCTCGCGCGGACGGCTGAATGGCCAGTTCCAAAGAGACACTCGTCACCCCCCAGACGCCATTAGCCGAGGCGGACCCTGCCCCCACGAATTTTCTTCGGCCGGCTTGTCGGCGGCGCCGCTGGGCGCCGCGGTGATGGACGCGCGAGCGTCGACGACCCGACTTCCTCAAATCGATCGCCCCGCGCTCGGCCGACCCTACGGTTCCCCCGACAGGGAACTCGAAGCTCGCCGTCGATGATGGCGGTGGCAAGGCAGACCAAGGCCAAATGGCATCGGCCCAGCCCGCGCCTGGCGCGCGGGCGGCTATCGAGCGCCGTTACCGACAGGCTTGCGCTAGAGAGCATCGACAGGCTGGTCGCGGAAAGTTCGATGTCGAGAGCAATGCTCGATTCCGTACAATTGGCTCCTTTTCCAAAAAGGGTTTCCTCAGAATCAAAAAGGGACCGCATGGCAGGGGGTAGACTTCCTGACGATTCTTTCAGCGCACCGAATCGCCTTAGCGTCTACAGACCAAGGTAGAGGGCTGCCCAATATTCGCGGAAGGCTGCTATGCGCCTCGAAATGCTTATCTTCACCGCCGCGGCGGTTGTTTTCTCAATTGGCTTTATGGTTGGTGCCGCTTGGAATGGCATCTTCGCGAAAAAGCCCCCAGGCGGTGGTGCTGCAGAGATTCAAGATAGCAACCATTCGAGCCGACCTGGTTCGTCGTGGTGGCCCCCTCGATTCCGATAGGTAGTCAGGCCCCATCTGCCATGGCCACGCTAATCGCCGGTGAAGGTCGACGGCGAATGCAAAGCGCCGGGCCAGTGCGGGGCCGGCTGGCTGGGCCTGAAACGCAACAGCAGTTAATTTAGAGGCCCTTTCTCGGCTTCGTATCGCGGCGTGAAGTCGGCCGGCAATCGCGGTCGCTCGCCAGCAAAAGAAAGCCCCGGCTTCTAAACCGGGGCAAGTGGGACTTAGAGGGATGAAAGTGGCTGGGCCACCAGCATCGGAGCGATCCTAAATCGCTCCCTTCTAAAAGGCTAGGTCAAACAACTTACAGCAATTCAGCGCAGAACACGTTACAGTCAACTGAATTCTAGCGTTCGGTCGCCACCTTCGTACCCAGGCGGCCAAGGGGCCCCGCGGACTGGCAAAGTCTCCCCAAAGACCCCCGCCTCCGTGGGGCTTCCTATTTACGCCTTGAGCACGTCGCTATAGGCCAAGCATCAATGCAGGAGGTTACAACTCAAATTGTTTGTAAGAGCCTGCGTATTCCAAGCACTGAATATTGCCCAGCATGTTGCCACCACAGGACCCTTCTGCATCGTGACCAGCACTGTGCCCTGTTGTTGAACAGCTCCGGCCGCCTGCATTGAACCGGCTTCGGAAACATAGATTGTGCTTTTTATTTCGAAGCCTTGATTGAGCAAATCAGAGTACTGTGCGGTCGTAGGCGGCGACTGTGGTGCCGGTGGCGCGGGCGGTGGCGCGGTTTGTGCTGAGGCAGCGCTGATCGACAAAGCGCAAAGAGCAACGAAGAACCCGCCGAAAACTGGCGTGGCATATTTCATGAGTTTCATAGCTGACTTGCCCCTGTAGTCGACAATCCAAAAGATTATGAAATTACGTCGCAATAAAGCCAAGTGGTCAACGACCCTGCCCCGGCCCATCACGATCCCCCAAGTGATGACTCGCAAGAAGCTCGCCGACGTGCGCAAGCTGATCAGTCATATTCCGAAAGAGCGGCGGCAGCTTTCAACTTGGCAGAACGTCGAGGCTACGCTTCAAGCCTGCGTAGCCGGTGACGACACCGTGAATATCAGCGCGCGCTCCCCCTCGGCTGCAGCCCGAGCACGGGTCGTATTCGGTACGATAAGGCGCAACGATACGAAGCCGCGTTCTCTTCTTGGTTACAAATGTTTTAGAAAACTGTGCGATTTTTAACGCGCAGAAACCGTTTTTCGTGTTGTGCGCTTACCGAACTGCAAGCTCTGCTCCGGCATCATTAGGTTGCCCGCGTCCAACAACCGCAGCCTAAAAAGCAATCTATCAATCAGATGAAATCTTTCAAGCACATGAACATGTCTTCTCCTGGCGGTGAATTAGTCTGTCCTGAATGCGGGGCGAGATATCAGGTAAAGCTCTGGCCGCGCCCTAAAGAGGCCCAAGACTACGCCACCTGCCAAAAATGCCGTTCCCTTATGTTGGAATGGTGTGATGACGTTGCGCGATCTTTCAAATTCATAGAGAGCGTGGAATGAAGAGCACGCCCACGTCTGTCAAAAGTGCCAGTCCTCACAGGCGTTCCCAGCGCGGGCCGGTCCGGCGCTAAAAGTCAGCCACGCGGAATAAAATTTAGCAAGACGGCATAAGTCGACCATGCTTTACGCGTCCTAAATTCAGCGCTCGGCTGATAGTTTGGTAAGCCGCCGTGATCCGGCGCTTTTAGAGCGACTTGGTATAGCGAGTGGAAATTCGGCCGGCGGATATCCGGACGCCTAAGCATCCGAACTAGTTGCAGGACCCTGCCCCGACCGATCAAGGCACGGTGTGACGGTTAAGGAATTGAGCGGCAAACCGGCGTTACTTACAAATGAGCTCGGCGGATTTGCCTCGCGTTAAGGAAGCTCATGGCATCTGCTGAATGCACGACGCGGCCCAATCGCCCGGCAAGGTAAGAACGTCGAAATAGATGAAACGCCGGTTGGCGGCAAATTGCGCCATCACGGCAAAGGCAAGCACGTCAATAAAACTACCGTACTTGTAATTTTCGAACATGACGGTCGCCTGGTGGCTGGTCCCGTTCCCGATGAAAGCAAATATACGCTAGAGCCGATCATTCGTGAAAACGTCGCACCGGGCACTATCGTTAGCAGTGATTGTCACTGTGCTTATCGTGATCTTAGCGGCGAGTACGAGCAGGGTTACGTCGATTACAGAACAAAAGAATATGTGCGCGGCATCCACCACACATATTCAATCGCGGATCATTGGTCGCTGCTAAAATCGGTGGCGGGAGGGGCCGAAAGCATGCTGTTCACTCGCGAGCGGAGCGATTTGGACGACGGTTTGACCAAACTTGTGGGTCAGGCATTTGACGCAGCCTGCCGTGAGCTTCACGACAGGGGCCAGCCTCCCATTGTTCAAGAGATATTGGCAAAGCGCATCATTGACGCGGTACGACGTGGCGAGCGCGACCCTGAGCGATTACGCGACGCGGCACTGTCGGCTCTTAAGCCTAAATAGGTCGGTTACTGAGTTTCTGTCGGCGCTCACGACTGCCGGGTACGAAACGTAAGCACACTGTCTGCATCGCCGCAGTGGTCGCACACCCAAGCAAATATCCCCGCTTGTCGCCAAAGGGCATCACCTACGAAACAATCTCAAACGGATAGCCGCATTTTCTGCAAGTAGGCTGCGGTCGTCTTTCCATATGGCCTGCACCTGTGCAGGGCCTCAAAGCGGATATAATAGATTTTGCCCATGCCTTAGCCCATAGGGCTACGATCGTCTGGAGACATTGCATTTGGACAGAGTGATGACGGCGACAATTCGCTCGGAAACCCTCAGTGTCGAGATTTCGACGTTGGGCGCCGAGCTACAGAGGATCAGTGACAATAACGGACGGCAACTGCTGTGGGATGGCGATCCAGCCGTATGGCGGGGACGCGCGCCGATCCTCTTTCCGGTTATCGGCTTGTTGGTGAGCGGCTGCTACCGGCTCGACCACGTCCTCTATCAAATGCCCAAACATGGCTTCGCGCGTCATTCGGTGTTCAAGATTGTGGCGCAGTCGGATGAAATGGTCACGATGCGCCTGGCTGCCAGCGAAAAGACGCGGCCGATCTACCCATTCGATTTTCAGCTCGACATAGGCTTTGAGCTTGCGGCCAACACTCTACGGCTCATGGCAACGATCACGAATTTTGGTGCGCCGCCGATGCCGGCGAGCTTCGGATTTCATCCGGCGCTTCGATGGCCTCTTCCTTTTGGAAGATCGCGCGATGAACACCGCATCTGGTTCGCCCATGATGAGCCGGCGCCTATCCGGCGCATCGATACACACGGCTTTCTGGAGCCGGTCGCCGTGCCAACCCCGGTCCGCGGCAACGAGTTGGTGTTACGCGACCAACTGTTTATCAACGACGCGTTGATCTTCGACCAGCTCATCAGCTCGCACCTCGATTACGGGGGCGCATCCGGCCCGAAGATCAGGGTGCAGTTTGGTGATTTCCCAACTCTCGGCGTCTGGACCAAACCCGGAGCCGGCTTTCTCTGCATCGAGCCGTGGCACGGTTTCGCAGACCCCGAGGGCTTTGACGGCGATATCCGCGAAAAGCCCGGGATCGTGGACATAGCGCCAGGGTCAGCGCGTAACTTCGTGATGAGCTTATCCCTCATGGACGAAAATCGCAGCTAGGCTTTGTTTATTGGTTCCGGGATTGACGAGGCAAACGAATCACCGCTGCTCCAGATAGAGAGCTCGCAATGGCGCCGAATGCACGAACTTATATATCGGCGTCCATCTCCGTCGTTATTTTTTCTTGGGCTTCGGCTGGCATCGGCGCGCAAGCGGCCCGAGTGCGGGGCGTTCCGGCATACCCGTCGGGGTCGCCCGGCCAGGATCGGAGCCGAATATGGGCCTCAGCGCGGTCTGGCAGCTCTTTCGACAGCAGTTTTTTTGACAGCCGCCCCAGTTGGACGAAGCATCTCGTGTAATCGAGTCGATGCCTAAAACTTCAGGGATAAGCGCTGATGAGTTTTGTATTGATTTTGCAGTTCATTTTGAATGGCCACGTTCACACGGTAAATACCGGGCGTACGTATTCCTCACAGGAAGAGTGCAATGTCGCCGGGCAGCAGGCCAAGAGCTATGCCAATCTGGCGCCCGGCGAGCGATATTCATTTTCCTGCCGGCCAAGGTGACCTGTCTGCAGGTTCGAATCCTGCCGGGGTCGCCAATAAAATAAGGTACTTCTTGCACCTCCTACTCGGCTAAATGTTCCCAGATTTTCTGGTCTGGGATGTAAATGGGAAACAATCGCCTTAAGGCGTGACGCGAATGAGTTTTCCGGACTTGGACTCGCTGAACTCCCTGGCAGCGTATGTCGGAGACTGGAAAGCAATTGCAGTTGGTGCCGTCGCCATTCTCAGTTCAGTTGGAACGCTCCTCAAATACGGCTTCGCCCCATTCCGGTGGATCTGGCGCAAGATGCCGGGGGTGTCCGGGAAACAGAAGCAAGAGCATGTTCCGAAGAACGCGCTCCGCTTCGTCCAAAACGAACAGCGATCATTTTGGGGGGCCGGCAGTTCTTGGGGACCCGGCACTTCCGGAAAAGAAACGGGCACCCACGTCTGTGGTCACTTTCACGTAACGAACATTGTGAAGGATTGGAATTTTGTTTTGCTTCAGGCGAAGCTTGCCGGCTACGACCACAAACATTCTGTAGTCGCTACGGCCGGTTTCCGCAATCGGCCTTACCCTGCTCTGACCCCCATCCCCGCTGGGAATATGGCTCAGGTCAACGTCAATCTGTTCTTCTACCCCGCGATAACCAAGGACACTGAGCCACTGATTGCCGAGGTGATTTTCACAGATAACTATGGAGAGGAGTATCGCGTGCCGTCCACGTTCAGGTACGTCAACGGCTGAGCGCTATCTTTAGCTCATGCCGCCGCCCTGGTCGATGCATTTCTCGTATGAGCCTCGGCATGTTTACGGTGATCGGCATCGCAGAATCATGCTAATCAACGCGATGACTGATCGATCCAAAGTTCTAATTCTGTACGCTTTGGCAGGCATCGCTTTCGCGACCTTTATATCGGGGATGCTATTTGTCGCAGTGACATACCGTTGAAGTGGCCGAGCTTGGGGCCGCCGTGTTTTTCGGCATATTGCTGGTCGTCATCATTCTGATTTTTTATATCGGCCACATAGGATTTCACTGGGTTTGAATGTGCGGGGCGCGTGAGCATTGGCGGGCTGCCATTTCGGCGAGCACACCACGCCAGCAATTTGCGTTACCTTCGGCGGGACTCAAGCCTGGGCGATATTCAGCGCGGCAACAAAGCGTCGCCTGCTTTGCACGACCAGCATGCTATTCGGACTTTTGAAGACGTTGTTTCGCCTGAAAGCGAGCAATAAAGAGCCCCGACAGGAAACGCGATGAACTGACTGTCGGGGCTAAGGCCCCCTTCGATCAAATTGAGTTTGTTTATGAACGCTTCGGCTTATCTGCGGCGAGCCATCGTACCGCGCGGGCCGTGGCGCCGACCACGACAAGCACAGCTGCGAAGGCCACGATCAGCGTGGCTACCGAATCTGTTTCGATAAGCGATTTGTACATTGCGTCCCCCTATATCGAGCCTATCCCGACAGGCGCGACGGTGCGAGCGAGTCGAGGCTTCATCGGGGCCCAAACTTGCCGAAGTCGGCAAGTTGCCTTGGCAAACTGATGGCAAATCTATGTCCGCCACAATTTGCGGGCCGCTAACGAATGAAAAGCCCCATCCAGCGGTGACCACCCACCCACGGCGGGTTCCCGCTCAAGCGTAGCCTGTCGGTCTTGAATCTCGTCTCGCTCGGCGTCGGTGCCATCGTCGACGCCGGCATTTTCCGCGTCGGAACGTTTCGCCGGCCTCGCAATTGACGGAAAAGCGAAGGCTCCGCGCAGACACCCCAAAGCCCCCCAGCCCTCCAGGTAACTGCGTTGGGTCTTCGCCCTCAGCGTTCGCCAAAAATAACTACGCGGTATGACCGCCGAGCCGACCGATCGCATGTGTTCCCGGCCGTAGGCTTTTCCTGACCTCGTATGAAATAGAACCGCGTCGGGGTGCATCTCGATCTGCAGGCCATCGAGGTAGGTAGTCACAAGCCGTTCTCCGCGCTGATAGTGTCCCAATCGCCGCCCGGCCGGTTTTGGTTGCGTCCATCTCCCTGACGGTCATATGAGCCGTCCGCCGCTGGAGGCCCTGTGGCGGACCGCCAGGGTGCGCACATCGACGGGCGAATGACGACCAAGTGGATGCGCTGGGGCTGATTGGTCAGATTCTTGATCGTATGTCAGCTGGCCCTAAGCAGGAGCAACCAAGGCCGTTGCGCGGTATGTTTGGCATGAGCCTCGATGAATTGTGGACCGCGCAGCCGAAGCGAAGCAGTGACCAAAGAATCTGACGCTCGGGCTGCTTTATGAACAATCGGTCGTGCTCGCCCTTAGCATGATTGCAACGCCACCAACCTATCGCTCAGTTGCTGCGGTAAGTCGTTAGGGGGCACGAAATAAACCCGCAACTCATCCGCGATTGCCTTTTGTACGGCGGCGCTAAGCGGCGCTTGCTTCGGGGGCAGGCCATCAGCTCTCTGATGGCGGGGTGTCATCGCGAAAAGAGCCGCACCAATCAAATACGCGACCTGCGTCAACATCCAAGCAACGAGCAGGACTAGAGTAATCTTGCCCAGCGTGAGATCCATGCTGGAGCCAATAACGAACGCTACCAACAGAAAAACGACGATGATCGGGAAAAGCGCCCAAACTCTGACCTGAGCCAATCCACAGGCCGCTCCGGTTGCAAAGGCAAGAGACAGAATCATCAGCATGGGGCACCTCCTGCTCCAAGGGCGCCAACTCGTCAACGGCTCCTGCCGACTTGAGGTTCCTCTTTAAAGGGCCCGAGCGGCCTTTTGTCCTAATTCCAGGCCTTAGGCATGGCGAAGACTGTTCGAGCCGGGTAGGAGCGGGTTGCGGAGGTCACTGCGAGTTCACACCTTGAGTTACAGGATGTCCGAAGTTCCAGAAGAGTTTGCACGCAAGGCTGAAGCCAGCCGCCGCTTGGACTGATACTGCTGAAGATGAGTACCGCAGGGTGCTGTGGATTGAGCGGGCTGCGGAATGGGAACGCTTGGCGACCAAAGCAACGAAACAACAGGGGCCATCAAGACCGGTGTAAATCAGGTGTTAGCGAAGCGCCCCTTCGAGCAGACTTGCGAAACACTGCCGCGACCACGCCTAAGCAGGCGAAAGCGTTCTACCAAGAGAGATGAAAGAAGGGCTGTTACGCCTCGAAAGGACGTAGGAAGGTCTCGCTCGCGGGTACGAGTTCACGCGGCAGATGCTCGACGTGTCCAAGGAACACAAACAGAGGCAGCAACCAACCAGGACGACCCGGCATTCACGAGGCCATAGTCCTAGTCCAAGCGAGAGGTGGCGGGTCTTCCGTGACACCCTCAATGTCCACCCGGCTTGTGAGCGAAATCTGCTCTTCCAGCTCGGCGATACGCTGTTTCGTCTTTTCCGCATAAACGACGATCGCCTGGGCGATATGTCTACAATCCTCAATATTTGCGGCTGTTCGTTCAGAGTTCGGTAGTGGCACAAGCGGACCGAACGATTCCTCGACAGCCTCACGTATAATTCGCACCGCACCCGCAAAGTCGCGGTAATTCTCGCGCCACACCGCTTCGTCCAAATACTCGCTCATACGCGCACCCGTCCACTACGAGTGGTAACGAATGGCGCATCTATATGTTCCCAACGCCCAAAAAAGGGGGAAGACAAATGAGAAGACTCTAGGCGCAGGGGTAGGCTGCTCCTAAAGCCTTGGCTCAGGCCACGATGCAATGCCCGCGGCAAACCGATCGGCCAAGCGTCGCCGACCTTCACGCCTACTTCAAAGTGGAACTCTGGACTAAAGACGGCTGCAAGATCCAGCGCATGCTGTGGGCTGGTAATGGAATTGAAAAGGCACGTTCGATATTCAAAGAAGCTGTGAAGCGCCGACCGCGCGGACGCTATACGATCCGGCAGTACACATGTGTACTAGAAAAGTGTCCAGAGTAACTATCACTGCCCCCCATGTTGCGTAAGCGTATTACGACAGGCTTTGTAGAGCGGTGCATCGCCGATTAGGAAGCCGCCTTCCGAACTCGCCTGGATTCATGAGGTGCGTCGTCGATGGCGAGGTGCCTCTTTTTGCATGTGCCCGACGCAGAATTTTATTTCGTAGTGTGGCAAGCTTAACTCACTCAAATAACGGAAAACGGAAATGTACAAGCTGATAGTGCTCGCCTACGTTCTAATGGCCAACGGAACGCCAATGCAGATGACACTCGTACCCGGCACATTTCGAATGTGACTCTATGTGAAACGGCGGGGAAGGCTATAGTTAGCGGGCCCGCATCGACAAACAGTGGTGAGCAGCAAGCTAATGATGAGCGGGTCGCATATATCTGCGTTCCGATGGGAGTTGTGAAATAAAGCAATGTTCTGAGCGCCGGGCAGCGAACCCCCTCCTGGCGCCTTCAGCGCGCCAAGGCGTACTACGCGCTCGGCTGCGATGGTGTTGGTGTTGTGTCGAAGCAGCTCGGCTCGCCCTATCAGAGACGATCAGCGCTGGTTCAAGGTCAAAAATCCGGACGCGCGCTCAGGCTGTAGAATAAGCTCTGTGCGCCTAACGCCATCCCACGCGGAGTAATGCATCGGGCTAAGGGTGCGGATGCGTAGAGGCGCGGAACCGGCTCCCCTCGGCTGCATTTAACCTTTGGTCACCGCCTTCGAACCTCGGTGGCTGAGGCCTCGCGGATCACCTAAAGCCCCCCAGCCCCCCTCCGTGGGGCCTCCTATTCTCACAACGACGCTCTTGCAGTGCGTCGTACAATCGTCAGGTAAGCAGTGTCCGAATGTTTTGGCTCAGGTGAAGAACATGATTATGGAAAGATGCGTTGGGTTCGCAAGGCAAACGAGGTTTGTGATCTTTCTGGTTGTGTTGGGTGCAGGCCTAATCCTCAATAGCTGTTCAAAAGATCTTGGTTCCGGCGAAGGCTGGAACGGCCACAGCGGCGCGACAGCCGAATGAAAACTGTTGGAACGCTGCACACGACTCCTTGGCGCAATCCCGAACCACGGCAGGCGCGCGGGCGGCCCGACACCTATACTTCCTTCTCTACCCACGCGTCTTTTTTCTCCCATTCATGAATTTTCGAGCACGCCGGGCACCGCAACAGTAATACGATCCCCGACAGCGATTCGAATTTGATTGTTTCTGTTTTGAGGCCTGTCGGGACGCTGCTCCCGAAATGAGGGCGGCGGATCATGATAGCGGGCATTCCGCGCGCCCTGCAATGAACGGACCAGAGAATAGCCGAATGTCCCGAGGGCAAAGCGCGCTGGCTGGTCGCCATCCCCCGGCTTATCACGATCCCCGCAGGTGATGGCCTCTACCCGGCGGTCGGGGTGTGAATTTAGTGGATTCAGTGGATAACTTCATTCTTTAGCAACGAAAGGGGCACTAGCTCTTCACGTATGCTTGTAGAACAAGCTCTTGTATGAACGGACGCAAATGGTTGCTGAAACTAAATTTCCGCCATTCCTAATTGCAGCGCCACGCTGCCCCAAATGCGGCGCGGAGACGATCCTCGTCCGCGTATTTCCCGATCGACCCGGTTATGATCAATGCTTGTACGAGTGCCCTAAGTGCGAGCACGAAGTGACGGAGGTTGGTCAATTTAGAAGGACCGCCGCTCTGTTTCGCGTGCGGAACGTGTCTCGCTTGTTAGGGTGACAGTTTATGTCGGCACTCCAAGTCGTTGAGTCATTCCGGCGCCGAGCCGTTCCCTTTCGGCGGCAAGTATCCATTGCGCGTGACGGGTCAGATTTTGTTGTGGCTTTCCAGCCGGACAATGTCGTGGTGTTCAGACACAACGCGGCGCATGCATTGCGAAAGCTTTGTTACCAGCTGCGATGGGAAATCGTAAGCGACACAGCAGCAGACCCTAACGAACCTGCGTCTTGGTAACGGCAGCTAACCAGCTTCCAAGACTGAGTGTCGGATGTGACGCCGAGCCAGCGCGGGCCGGCCCGGCGGCGCTTCCGCAATCTCTCATGACCTCGCACGGTCTTGCTGAACCTGAAGCACAGCGCACTTAAATCCCAAGGTTGAGCATACCGACCCCAAGAAAATTCGCGGTCGATCAAATTGACTGTCCGACATCCAATCGTCCCACCATTTCCAGCATGATCGCGCGCGCCTGCTGGCCGCGAACGATCGGCGTTCGTGCGCGGGCTTGTATTTACCGCTTTGTGGATGACTTGAATTTGCGATCGCCCAATCGCGCCTGAATGAACGCAGCCCTGCCGTGCCTCATGCCATAGATGCCCCCTGCAAGGCCTGCTTTTTCCATTTGGTCATAATAAGCGTTCCACACTTCCAGAGTGGCCCAGCGCTGCCTTCGATCGCGGAACCCACGACTTGAGCTTATTAAGCCAGCTTGTGCCAACCGAAAAAGGGAGCGCCGCGCTGCTGAAAGTTGCGCCTCGGTGACCACAGTGACGTTTTCGGCGTTAGGCGTGAGCCTGTAGGCGATGGCCGCAAACTCGAAAGTCGAGACAGGTTTGATTTGCTCGGGCAAACTGTCCAACAGACGGCGCTGGATGCGTCCCATTCCTCGGCTCATCGGATTGGCCCGCCATCTCTAAGTGTTGTGTTTCATACTAAAACGTTGTGAAACACCCGCCAATCAGGACAACACAGGGAAGTCTGGAGATCGAATGGCGCCGGTAAACGAGATTGTCGAGATCAAGCTCGCTCGTAATGGTGACGGCAGCATCAATCGGGCCGCGCCCTTCGTCGTCGTTGCCGAGGGCGGAGAGCGCGACGGCCTTTACATCGACGAGCCCGCCGTCATCGCGCAGTTCGCCGATGATGAAGACGCCGCTCGGTTCGAGGCGACTTGGGACGGAGAAGAGTGGCAGTTCGGACGACGGGTGCCACATGCCTGAGTGCGCCGCCTGGTCCACGCCCCTGCCCCGGCTGACCACCGACGCTCAAGACGTTGGCCGACGTGCGCAAGCTAATCAGTCATATTCCGAAAGAGCGGCGGGAGGTTTGTTGGCCACCGGCCGAGTGAGAGGCACCTGAAGGAATAGCGGCCCCGGCGGGGGACGCCGGGGCCATGTGCGGAGTGAGGATTAGCAACAGCAATCACTTTACTCTCAGCCGTGTTGGCTGCGCTGCGACGCAATATGGAATCCCCGCTATCCCCACTATCCACAGAGACTCATTCCTTAAAATTCCCATCACTGAATGCGGTCCCGCGCTTCATCTGCGGCGTGTGAGGGCAACGCTCCGATATAGATAGAGCTTTCGCATTTTTATGGCTCCGACTAACATAGTTCCCGTTATGGCGCTATTTGGTTGGATTTTCGGTCGCCCGCATGGGCGCGGTGTCTTGTTGGGCGACGGCAACTTCGAGTTTCCCGTCGTCGGAACGAGCTTTCATCAAGACGCGCTCGACCGCATCGCCGGCGTCCGGGCAGGCGGCGGATCCCGCCGCTATTGCGCTGCGCTTCTAGCGCCCGAACTAGATCACCCCGGGGTCGCCATCAGTATTGGCGGCGTCCCGGTCGGGCACATCGATCGCGAACATGCGCTCGAGTTTAGTGACGCGCTTCGCCAGTCCGGCTACGCCGATGCCGCATGTGAGGCGGTTATCGTTGGTGGTTGGCTTCGCGGAGCCGCGGATTGGGGTTGGGTTGGCCTTCGTCTAAACGCGGCGCTTCCGTTCCATATCATCTCGGTTGATCAATACAACCGCGCGCCAAAACCAACACTGAGAGTGAGTGCCAAAGCTTCGAAGGCCACCGCCGCTGGTCCGCACGCTGCCTGATCGTTCTTTCTAAGCCCGAACACGCACGGCCCCAGCCCTATCGGGCGTGGCAAGATGCTAAAGGCTTTTCTTGCCTGGTTTAGCCTCTGACATCCACGGCAATATTCCTTTATTTGGAGTCGCCCTGCAAAAGCTCGCTTTTCCGAGGTGATGGAGTTTGTGGCCGCGGTGCCGGACGGTTGAACCGCAGGCGGCACCAAGTGCGCGACATTGCAACATCCGGGCTGGATGGGCTAACAGATCGGCTTTCCGCCTTGGCCGATGCTGAAGGTCGCTCAGTCCAAGATGCCCGATGCCTAAAAATCCAAACTGGTCGCAATCCCTACCTCGGCCAATCACGATCCCGCAGGTGATGACGCTCAGGACTCTGGCCGACGTGCGCAAGCTGATTGGTCACTTTCCTAAAGAGCGGCGCGAGCTTTCAATCTGGCAGCACGTCGAGACTACACTTCAAGCCTGTGCTGCCGGCGACCACACCGTGGACATAAGCGTGGCGCTCAAGCTCGCTCTCTTGGCCGAACGCGTGCCGTATGTGACGGAGTGATGTACCACTAGATGTCAGCGAACCACGTCAATCTAACGGTGGGACCGTCTTCGCCTCTTGGTGCTCGCCGACTTTTCGGCTTCGGCTATCTTCAGAGCGGCAACATGAGCCGCATGGATTATTCGGCGCCTGCTGGCGAGAAGTTCGTCCCCAGCTCTCTCGAAATCGGCAACACCGCCCGCCGGGGCCTTTTCAATTAGTGCAGAATGTTCGTACCTTGTTCCCTGCTTTCGGTCACTTCATTTGAACTTCAACTGACGCATCGGGGCTGGTCCCAACACGCGGCCGTCTGGCTTTATAACGGTCACGACTTACTGCGGTACCTCGACGGTCTCGTTACCGGGAGGGAATCTTAGTGTTGGCCCACTGAAGCGTTCGAGCACCGGCGCCCAGTGAAAGCCCGGTCGACGGCGCTGACTGCGCCTCAAATGGGCATGACGCAAAATTTGTTCTTTGCGCCATCCTATCGTAAACGTACATTTAACAAGCCGTTGGATAATAGCGCATGCATATCTCTCCGCAAATCAGCGCCGCAGCCATCGTTCCCCCGGGCACTTCAATCCGCTTATTTTTCGAGCGGATTAACTTAAGGCGCCCGCTACTCTAAGCCTTGCCTGAGACAGGGGTGTTATGAATCACACTGGCTGGATTTTTATGGGGGCCATCATAATCTATTTTCTGCCGACGATTTCGGCTGCGCGCCACCCCAACAGCACCCCCATTTTCGCGTTAAATCTCTTCCTAGGCTGGACCGTTATTGGATGGGTTATGGCCTTTGTTTGGGCTTGCACTGCACCAAGCATTCGCGAAAGCTCGGACGAGATTCAGCGTGATCAAAGCGCGTTGCGACGGAACGTCAATTCCTCGCAGCGCCGTTGGTAAAGCGAGTCCTCCGAAATAAACGCACCCCAAGTCACGCTATCGCGAGCGCCGTGTGCACGCGCCACTCTTTCGGCCCGCAAAGCTATTCCGAGTGAGAGGCACCTGAAAAGATAGCGGCCCCGGCGGGGGACGCCGGGGCCATGTGCGGAGTGAGGATTGGAAACAGCAATCACTTTACTCTCAGCCGTGGTGAAAGCTCTGACTGATGTTTTCGAACGTGATGACGACTAATTTTCGCTGGCTACAAAGACTGTGCGCAGCTGCAGTGCCTTGATGACGCTTTTGGTAGGCGGTTTCAAATTGTTGAGGACTTTACTCGCGACCGTGCGATTAACGCCGGTCTTTTTGCACCACGCAGTGACACTGTCCGCCCGTTGCACTTCAGCACGCAGTAACGGAACGACGTCTTTGAGTTACTTGATCCTCTACGAAATCGGGTAGTTTACGATTTACGCTGTCCACACTGTGGCAATGTAGGGACCTACGTACCCCAGCAGGTGTCCCGCCAATTGGTTCGATAATATGCAGCGCGCAGAAACCAGCCCCTTGCGGGGCCGCAATCATGGGCACGGAAACGATGTAAAAATTGATGAGATCGAGCCAAACTTTTTCCCGGCAGTTCACTCCACCGATGTGGATTTCAAGTCCCAAGACCAAATCGAATTAGTCCTGATTACTCCGTTGAAGGGAGTGCGGTTAGGATCAGAATTAGATTGGACAGGGTGAAGGCGCAGACTCTCGCGGCCCAGCTAAATGAAACGCTGGGCTGATTAGCTGGCCACCCGGCGCGATTGCCCGTGTGCGCACGCGCCACTTACCCGTCCCTATGCCGAGTGAGGGGCATAAAAGCATAATGGCCCCGGCGGGGAAACCGGGGCCATGTGCGACTGGGGATTTGAAACAGCAATCAGTTTACTCTCATTCGTGTTGGCTGTGTTGCGCCGCAATTGAAATCCCCGCTATCCACAGAGTCTCATTGCTTAAAGTTGCCAACAAAAAAAAGCCCCAGCGAATGCCGAGGCCGAAGTTGGACCATTGCGCACTTAATTTACTGCCAGCCGTATTGCGGTGCAAGGCCTCGACGGCCGCACCGTGAAGCCGCTGAGAACATCTGCGAAACCTAAGAAAAAACACGCGCAAGCGCGATCTATGGCTTGACCGGGTCGTTCATTAAATCGCCATTAGCGACCCTTCGCCTTGGTTGATTTTGTCTGATCGTTTCTGACTACAAAGACTATGCGCAGCTTCAGTGCCTTGATGATGCTCTTGGTGAGCGGTTTCGAATTGTGAAGGACTTTACTGACGATCGTCCGATGGATGCCGGTCTTCTTAGACCAGGCGCTCACGCCGCCCGCCTCTTGCACTTTAGCGCGCAGTAGCGAGACGACGTCTTTGACTTCCAGTGTGCGCGGCAAGCGGGAAATCAGAAGCCTTTCGTCCGCCTGTCTGTGAGCATCAGCGTGCCCAACACCATAACGCCAAGGACAAAGACGACCACAACGGCAAGAGCCATGCACTTACCTCACCTGCTCCCGGCAAGCATGGACCAAATAACAGGGCGGCTCAAGACGCAACGCTCGATGTAAAGACCGGCCCGTAATACCAGGGCGGCGCGACGAAATGGTCTGAATTCATCGCTATCGGCTTGCTCGGTGCGTTGGCCGCATTCGTTCTTTCACCCTCGTGTTTCGGAGGGGGATGCCGTGAGATCTTTGGCATCACGTGAATTCGCTTACCGAAAACGGGAAAACGCCAATCCAACGCAGGCTAAAACATAAAATTCGAAACAAGATGCAGCACATTCAGAAACGAATTTTTGCTAGCCTTCCCGTGCTGTGGGTCACACCCGCCCCTGCGCCCTCTAAGGAAGCCTCGGCGTGCCCCGCTGCGGCTTCCTTTTCATTTCTGAGCGTCGCCTTAGGTAGAGCGCACCAGTTATCAGTTTACGGCGTCATGCAGACGCACCCAATGCCTCCTCGAGCGCAAGACGGCCTAACAGTCGCCGAATAAATAACTTGCGGTCAGCAACCATGGCTTTATCTAAGTATCTGTAGTTACGAATATTTTCAATTTGTAGAAAAACAACTTTTACGAGCATAAAATATAGACACAACTAATCCACTAGGCATTTGTTGATGCCGGTCTTGTGCGGCTCTGATAGCTGACAGCCAGTTGGCGTCATCCGATCGATATCTTCCGGAGAGTCAACGTCGAAATGGAGGAGGAATTTCACGCCGGTCGGGTAGGAATATGCCTGGTCAGCATCAACAGCACTCGCGCGAGTGATTACTGCCCGCGCCGTCTCGTAGTCTGAGTAGCGGAGGGGTCGCCAAGCAGCCGCCTACCTACTACTGGCCCAGAACCAAGACGCTGGATGTCAGTATCCACTCTGCGGCGGTTGAGGCCATGACACATTGAGACCGCATCCCTTCTAATGGGGCGGCGTTTGAACTCCAGGCGGTATTCCACGCTTCTGAGCATCCAGAATATTGAACTTCATGCCATTGGCCATAATCATGTCACCGGGTCTTTGGTCCCCTGTACATTGACTAAGCCATTTGGCCTTCATCGTCATGACAGGCGTGCTGCCGCCCTGTGACGTCAGGGTCATTGTATAGGCGCTGTCGAAGCTCCCGGTAATAACCGCGTGCGTAGATTGGCTTTTGCCAGCGATCACACAAGTGGAATCAATTGTTACTGAATCTCCCGATTTTTGCACATCACGCTTAGGGCAATCTCTCTGGCCATTCGGACCACCGCGGGCCTGCATCATTTGGTCAGTGGCAGCATCAACGCATTGTCGCATTACTTGACCTGGAACGTTGCCATCACCGAAGCTCATCGAAATTTCCCACAGGCCAGGCTTGCGCGACGGCATATCGACCGACCAGGCCGCTGTCGCGAAGGAGATCAGAACGAAAAAAGATATTGTCGCAAGCCGTGCCATGCGGTCCTCCTTCCACTTTGCGTGCGATGCCTGTTAGCATGAGCGGCGACTGACCGATTAGGAAGGTGTCAGGGTGCTCACCCACAGACATCAAGTCAAAACAATTCGTTCGCTTTCAGGGGCATGACGGACATTCCGGTACCGGCTGAAAGCTTCGTCTCGGTCGAGTCTGACCCGGAGCCGGCGATCTGACCAGCATTTCGACATATCGCAGAACACAGAAGCCGCCCGTGCGGCGTCCTTTCGTTGATTTGGACAACCTCAGTTTCATTTGTTTGGCACAAGTGACCCTATCTTTAGATATATTGACTCGATGTTTATTTGGTCGTTTTATCGGTTGGTGCGGGAATAACCGAGGCTGGAAAAGGCGTTTTGTAACAGAGGGGCGTACAATGCGTTTTAAAGCAATCTTCCTGATCGGTCTCGGCGCGTTAGTTACGAGTGGAATCGCCGCCGATCGCGCAAATGCTTACGTGATTGATTTCGAGGCAATACCGGCCCCACTAGGCGGCGCCTATACCTATCCGGGACCACTTGTCGTCTCCACACCCATCGGTAATGTGACATTCACTGGTGGCGAAGTCCTAAACAGCGCGTCTAATGCGCCTGCTGACGAATCAACCGTCTACTACACGAGCATCTTCGCCGCCAATACCACCAATCCAATTACAATCACTTTTCCCGTGAACATCACCGACTTGTATCTTAATCTCTACAATGGCGAAACGTATCCGGATACGTTCACCGTTTCGGACAATCTAGGCAACACCACCACCCAGACGCTGGTGAGCAATACGAGCAGCGGGAACACGCTGATCTCGTTCCCGGCGGCTGGTGACGTCGTAACGATCTCGACAACAGACCCCAGCTTCGACTTTTTTATTGACGATGTCGCCTTCGACCAAGGTTTGGGTCCGAATGCAACAACTCCTCTTCCGGCTACGCTGCCTCTCTTCGCAGGCGGTCTCGGGTTCGTCGGATATCTGACACGCCGTCGCAAGCAAAATGCAAGGCAAGCTCTCGCTGCTTAGCTGAAACTAATAATCAGAGTTCGGAGAGGCCGCCGCTTGCAGGCTGTGTGAAAAGTAGAGGCTTCGGTTTTCCGGAGCCTCTTTTGTTTGGCTCAGACAAGATTGGCCCGCAGGGTTGCGGCACCGACCAGATTGATGGTCCGAATGATATTGTAGGCGAGTGGATGCGCTGAACGAATGAATGCCCGCTTTCAGGCCGATCCGACCCTGATCCGCCAGCGCCGATGCGCTGCTGTGCGTACGCTGAGCGCTGCTTCACCACTGACTTTTCTAAGCCCTCGGGTCAGAAACCTTCCGCCGGCGGTCATTCGTTTTATGGTTCCGAACGGGTGCCTCATGCAGATGACGGCTGCCTTCGCCATCGGGTATCTGACTCGCTTAGTTCTCACACAGCCTGCGTAAGGCGGTTTCTGTTGCGCGGTAGCTTTTCTCTAATTCTGAATCAGATCAGTTTGCGCCTTTGAGCTTACAGGACGTGCTGCACGTTACGATATTTCCATTGCCGCACGCTTTACACACCCTCACGCACTCGTCCAATCGCGTAACGTCGTAATTTGGAAAGAGCTTCGAGGTGCAAGCCTTCTCAGCATCGTCTTGGCCGCTCTCCGGCGAACAAGATACGACGGCAAGCGAAACTAAAATCAACAAGCTGATAGCGAGCTTTGGCAAGACTTGTCCCTGACGCCGAATGCACCCTTAGTGCATGATATTGTCAGGTAAGGGAAAACAGTCAATCGGCTACAAGTCAGTGTAGCAGCGCAGGCGGTCGTCCTTTGAAAAAAGGAAAGGAAGCCTCAGAAAATGAAAAACGCCTGCCTTTCGGCTGGGGTTCGCTTCCCTGTCGGCGCTCAGACAATGAACCGACCGGTTTACGGTAGAAGGCGTTTGTTACCCAGAAATTCCCTTTTCGACATTCGCTAGGAGCGCTCGTCTATGTCGGTAGTTGAATGAACAGCAGACATTAGGCGACCCTCATGTGTAGTGATTGACCCAGATGTATGGTCCGGCCGTGCGTTGCAAGAGAACTTCGCGGGTTGGCGGTGAGCGGTCTTGCATCAATGTATCCGGCCTCTGATTGGAGCGTGTTGTGC
>Ga0302326_10008945_pt1 | contig 22023 bp, 17 predicted proteins | sample Palsa_T0_3_FD_202264 | JGI IMG/M metagenome (GOLD analysis project Ga0302326, IMG submission 202264) | Peat permafrost microbial communities from Stordalen Mire near Abisko, Sweden - Palsa_T0_3 | ecosystem: Environmental > Terrestrial > Soil > Palsa > Peat permafrost | place: Sweden: Abisko... | reverse complement strand
AAACTCATGCCCGCACGCGCAGTGGACGCGCGCCTCGGGGTGCCAATTAGGATGGATCTTCTGTTTCACAGCCCAGACATTATATCAGCCCCCGCAAGAGGGGCTTGGAAATTTGGAGGACTTCGCCGCGCGCAGCGGGGCCCGGGAGTCGGGGCCCGGGGGATCGGGGGGCTAAGCCGCCCCGATGTCAGGGCACATTCGCGAGGACGTTCGTGATTAGGCTGTGGGCGTAGGGGACGCCGATGCCGGTGACCAGATCGTCGCCGGTCCCGGCGTTGAAGCCGGGGTCTTGTCCGTTCCCGTTGCTATTGGGGGTCGAGTTGTTGCCGAAGAGCACGTCGTAGAACGTGGCCGGGTACTGCGCTTGGCTGTTGTAGATCGCGTACAGGTAGGTACCGGGGTTGCCGAGCCGGTACGGCGTGCTGCCCGACCCGTGCGAGGAGCACACCGAGGACTGCTTGCAGGCCTGGAGGACGAGCGCCCACATCGCGGCCATCTCGGGGGTAGCGACGCTCGTGCCGCCGATCGCGGCCACTAGGCGGCCGCCCAAACTCGGGGCCGCGTCCGCGACGACGGCGACGCCTGTGTTCGTGTCGGCGTCGAGCGCGACGTCCGGCTGGGTGCGGAATCCGCCGCTACACAGCGAGGTGACGGAGGTGATGCTCGAAGCGTAGGAAGGTTCGCTGAAATACAAGGAGCAGCCGCCGCCCGAGCCGCCCGGCGTGTTGCCTGCAATCTGGGTTGCCTCGCCCCAGCCCGTAATCGGCCCGAGCAGCCGGCCCGCGTCGTCGAGCGGGGCGTTGACGCCCCCGATGCTCGTCACGCTTGGATCGGTGGCCGGGTAATTGACGCACGGCGAGTCATAGAGTGATTGTGCGGGGTTGCCACCACCCAAACACTCCTCGGCGCCGTTGTCGCCGGACGCCGCGAAGACCGCGATACCCTCACTCACGAGCGAGGCATATTCGACCGGACCGAAGTTGTTGCTCGCCGATTCGGCTCCCAGGGCGCCGGCGCTGCAGCCGTTGCTCGTGGAGGGCGGGCTGCATTCGAAGTAGCCGGGCGCACTCTCTTGGCTGTCGATCTCGTCTTCGCCGAAGCTCATCGAAATAACGTCCGACGCGTTGTCGCTGATCGCTTGCTGCGTCTCGTCGTCGGATAGCGCGAGTCCGAGTTCTTGCGATGGCGGATTCGCACTGTTGCACGGTCCGAAGCATTCCATCGGGTTGTACGCAATATAAAAGTTTACCGTCGCGTCGGGCGCGAGCGCCGAGGCTTGTTCCGTATCGAGTTGGGCTTCGAGGTCTTCGGGATTACAGGTCGTGTAGTCGTAGACGGGTGACGTATCGCCGAGCGACGCACCTTGTGCTTGGCAAGCGGAATTACCCGGATTCGTCACGGGCGGCGGCGTTGCAAGGCCGGTAGAGTACTCGCTCCCCGCGCCGGCCGCCGTATTCCCGGTCGAAACGTTCATCGTATCGACGTCCTGGACGACTTTGCCGGTTCCCGCGACGCCAAAGAGTGTCCGGTACTCGGTTACGTCGCCGCCCGCGATACGCGTATCACCGTCGGTGATCGGGCCCGTGCCGATGATGCCGATGGTGATGCCGTCGCCCTTGTAGCCCGCGGCGTAGGCGCCCGTGTAGTCGAACGCGTTAGCGATCTGTTGCGGCGAGTAGCCTTCGACGAACGAGCTCGACGCGCGCAATTGAAGGTAACGGCGCGATTTGATGCGGTAGCCGATCGCGTTGCCGATCCCGATGATGTGCAGGGCCGCCGGCGGACGAATCGCGCCGATCGGCGCCACGAACGTCTGGCCCTTCTTCGTATATATGCCGAATTCGGTCCCGAGCGCGCGCTCGATGTTCGCTTGCGCTCCGACCGCTCGAACGATCTGACGCTGAGTGTACGACTTCGTCGCGATGCCGTTCGCATTGAGATAGCTCACCACGCCCGCGTAATCGCTCGGCGATGCGCCGAAGCGATCGGCCAGTTCGCCCGGGGTCAACCAATGGCGAAAGAGCCCGTTCTTCGGATCGTTGGAATTCTTCGCATATTGCAACAGCCCCGGCACGTCGCGCATCGTCACCAGCACGTCGAGCCCGAGCGAATTTACCTTGGCGCGTTTGACGTACTTGGCACCGACGAGCGCTCCCGCGCCGTAGTTCACGGCAGCCGTCGCCCCCGGAACCGTCGTGGCTCTGGGAGCCGCGACAGGTGCCACCGAGGGCGAACTGCCGCCGCTGCAGGCCGCCGTTGCGACGACGGCGAGTACGGCAGCGAGCCGCAAACTGAAACGGAGTGAGGCGTTCATCGGTGCGATCCCGGGAAGCGGAGGGTGCGAAGACGGTGAATGGCGCGATCGCGGCGTTCGAGGCGCCGGCGTTCGAGCGCGGCGAAGAACGACGCGCGTGCGATCGTTACGCGGCTGGAGATCGACTCCAGCCCGCGCGCATTACGGACGCGCGAGGCGCCGGAGACGCTCGTTGAGGTCAAGCCGATCGTCGAGGTCGTCGTGACGACGTCGAGCGGCGAGCTGCCTCCTGAGAACGAGATCCCTAGCGGCGCTTCATTGCCCTGACCGCTGTAGTCGTAGTACTCGTCGGTCGTGTCGTTCAACGTGACGCAGACGTCGTAGCCGCCGACGACATAGGTGATCTGGTCGAAGTAGTCGATCGTCCCGAGGATCGTATCCACCCGCGTCGATTTTTGCTCCACGCCGTTCCCCGTGGTTCCGAACTGTGCCGGAACGTCGCAGGCCGCCGGAAGCGTGATCGCTCCGTCGTCGGTATCCGTTTCGGAATACAGCGATAGCGGCAGCGCATACCAGGTGTTCACCGTGTAGCTTTGGGTGTCGGATCCCTGGGATGCCACGATCGTGATCGTGCCGCCGGACCCGGCCGAGTAGGTGATGTTCACGTTCGGCGGCGAGATCGGCGTGATCGGAAGGTTGTACGTTCCCGATCCGTCCGAATTCTCGGTAATGGACGCCGTGAGCGGCGACGGCGACGGCGTGAACTGCGAACTCTGCGGATAAGCGTCGCTTTCGGTATACGTCCCGTTCGCGGCGTAGGTCCGGGTCGAGGTAAATCCATCGCTTTCGCTTTCGGCAATCGTCGCGGCGCCGGAGTTGGACCATTGCTGTCTCGCCGTCTCGGGCAGCACGTCGATGAGCCCGTTGAAGACGGGGTTGAAGCCGACGTTGCTCAGCGTATCGCTAACGTTCTCGCCTGCGGAATTCGACGACGTGAAACCGTACGTATAGAAACCGGTCTCGGGGCCACCGAGAGCGCTCGAGGCGTAAAACGCGTCGGTCGTACTCGTCGTCGTCGTGGCGGGCGAGATCTGCGTATCGGTCTCGCTCGTTCGCAGATCGAACGGCGAGGCTCCGTCAAACGGTACCGCCGTACCCTCGTCGGTCACGGTTTGTGCGATCGTGTACGCCACGGTCGCGGTGGGGTTCGGCGTCTGTCCGCGATAGACGAGGGTCTCCAGATAATTTCCCGCGTACGCAAACGTGTCGCCGCTGTTGAGCGGGCGAGAGGTTACGCCGTTCGCCGTTCCCGTCGGCCCCGGCGTGGGTGTTGCGGTCGGCGATATCGGAACCGGTGTCTGAAACGGCGTCGTCGTCGGGGCAGCGCTTCCCGTCGGTGTAGCCGTCGCCGTCGCTACGCCAGTCGGCGTTGCGGTCGCGCCGGCCGTGTGCGTGGGCGCGACGGTCGGCATCGTATTGTTGCCGCCGCCTCCCCCACCGCCGCAGCCGATCAGCACGGCGGAAACCCCGCCGAGCAATGCGAAAAGCGCTCGGTTCCAAAGTCTCATAGCCCGCCTGCGTTGCGTCGAAAGGCCCGACATTCCTACTCAATCGTCCTTCAGTTCGTAGGCCCCCGATGCGGTTGACGCCAGCGCTGCGGAGCGAGGGAAGCGCCTTCATCGTCGCTCTCGCCGGCTTCGTCGCCGTCAACCTGCTGTTGTTCGCGACGCCGCTGTACCGCAACGTCGTCGAGCCGAATTCGACGACCGGCAGCTTCGATCGCATCCTCGCCGCGACGTCCGCCCATGCGAGCGATCCGCGCAGCGACGTTCTCGTACTCGGCGACTCGCGCATCTACAACGGGTTCGAGGTCGCGACGGCCGAACGCGCCGCACCCGGCTTGCGTTTCCTGAACGCCGCTGTTCCGGGGACGACGCCGCGTTGCTGGACCGTATTCGATCGCGCGGCGGATCCCGCGGCCACGCGCTTTCGAGCGGTCGTCATTCCGGTCGACACGTATGCGGATGACGACAGCGCTATCGGCAGCGTCGACGGCGACGACCACTACTTCGATTTGCGCTACGTGGTCTTCACGGCGACGCTGCCCGAAATCGCGCGCATTGCAAAAAGCTTTCCGGAGACGGGCCGGCGCAGCAACGCATTCTTCGATCTGCTGCTGCGCGGCCCGCTCGTGCGCGAGGACGTGCAGAACTTCGCGGTCGATCCGCAAGCCCGCATCGCTGCGCTCAGCGCGCCGCGCGGCGAAGACATCTTAAAGACGCCGCGACTGCGCGAGGGAAGCCTCGCGGGGTTGCAGGTCGATTTCGCTCGTAACACCCTGATCGAGCCGGCAACATTTCCGGCCGCCGCGGTTCCCGAACTCGAACGCCAAGTGCTGTACGTCGGCCAACCGAGCCCTGCGTACGCCGTCTACCGTCGCGAATGGCTCGGACCGATCGTGCGGCGCTACCGCGCGACCGGAACGCCCGTGATCTTCGTGCGCATCCCGACACGCCCGCTGCATCGCGCGCTGCCCGCACCGCCGAGCGGCACGATCGTCGAGTTCGCACGCGCCGGCGCCCACGTCATACCGCAAGCACCGTACGTCGCGCTCGAACGGCCCGAGCTATTTGCGGACGGCGATCACCTCAACCGCGAGGGTGCCTACGCATTCAGCGCGCAGCTCGGCGCCGACGTCGCGCGCGCGATTCGCGAGAGCGGCGGCGCGCCCGCGGCCGTGCGCGACGCACCAGCGCGGCCCCGCGTCGTACTCGCCGGCTTCGGCATCGGCATCGCGCGGCTGCTGGAGATCGGTACGCCGATGCGCTTTGGGTCCTTCGAATTCGCGGTGTTCTTCAGCCTGATCGTCCTCGTGTTCTACATGCTGCCGAACGCAACGTCGCGCCGCACGTTGCTTTTGCTCGCGAGCTGGTACTTCTACGCGCGCTGGAACGCGTCGTATCTCGCGGTGCTGCTCGCGCTCAGCCTCACGGACTATCTCTTCGGCCTTGGGATCGAACGCACGCAAGGGGTGCCGCGCCGCGCGATGCTCTCGGCGGGCATCACGGCGAACGTTGCTTTCTTAGGCACGGTGAAGTATGCGGATTTCCTCACCGGTTCGCTCGCGCATCTCCTCGGGCTCCCGAACGACCCGTGGGCGCTCGATCTGCTGGTGCCGGTCGGCATCAGCTTCCACACATTCCAAAGCATCTCGTATCTCGTCGACATCTCGCGCGGCAAGACAAAAGCGGTCCACAACTTTTTCGACTACGCGCTCTACCTCGCGTTCTTCCCGCAGCTGCTCGCGGGTCCGATCGTTCGCGCGGCGCGTTTCTTCGGCGAACTCTTCAAGTGGCATCCGCCGTTGCCGGAGCAAATCGCGCGCGGCATCTACGAGATCGTCCTCGGACTGCTCAAGAAGAGCGCGATCGCCGACCGGTTCGCACCTACGGCCGACGCGTATTTCGGCGCGATTGCCGCCCATCCGGGCGCACCCGCCGCGTGGAGCGGCGCGTTCGCATTTGCGATGCAGATCTATTTCGACTTCTCCGGCTACAGCGACATCGCGATCGGATGTGCGCGCGTGCTCGGGTTCGATTTTCCGCAGAACTTCCGGCGGCCGTATCTGGCTTGGAGCGTGACCGACTTTTGGCGCCGCTGGCACATGACGCTGTCCGCGTGGCTGCGCGACTACCTTTATATCCCGTTCGGCGGCAATCGCCACGGCAAGTTCGCGACCTATCGGAACCTGATCCTGACCATGCTCATCGGCGGGCTGTGGCACGGCGCGAGTTGGACGTTCGTCGCCTGGGGGGGCTACCACGGCGTCGCGCTTGCGATCGAACGCGCGCTCGGGATCGCGCGTTCGCGCGAGGCCCAGCCGCCGGCCGGCCTGCGCCGCGTCGCGGCGACGCTCGCGACCTTTGCGGTCGTCTTGGTGGGCTGGGTGCTGTTCCGGGCGCAGACGTTCCCGGACGCGCTCGCCGCGTTCGCCGCGATGCTTTCGGGCGGCGCCGGCCCCTCGCTGCTGGACGTCTCGAGCCTACTGCTTGCGGCGCTCGCCATCGGCATCGAGATCGCGGTCGAATGCGGCGTCGGAACGCGCCGGGTGCCGGCGCCGGCCGTACGCGGGCTGGCACTCGCGGGGCTCGCGCTCGCGCTCGAATTGGGGAGCTACCCTGGCGCCGCTGCCGAGTTCGTGTATTTCAAGTTCTGAGCATACAAAGAAACTCGGGAACCCGGCGCGAACGCGCTGCGTTGGCCATTTTACCGATAACATCGGGGCGGCGAATCCCCCCAAAGTGAGACTCATTGAAGCACGTTCGTCATCCGCGCCCGATCGTACCGATTGTCGCAGCCGCCGCAATCGGCATTGCCGCGTCGTTCGGCCCGTCGCCCGGCGACCGCGCCTGGGCTCAGGTTCCGCCGGGTCCCGCAGGCGTCTCCACGCCGGCGCCGACCTTCGCGCCCCTGGCGCCGACCGCCGCGCCCTTCGGCGAGCCGAGTCCGAGCCCGAGCCCCAGCCCGGCCGGGCGCGGCAGGCGCCACCGCGGGGAGGCCGCGCCGTCTGCGACCTCAACGCCCGAGCCGACCGCGACCCCGACGTCGCCCGCCTTTGCGACGCTCGACGGAACGTGGGAGCTTCAGCTGCAGTTCATCGACCGCACCGAGTACTCGTATCTCGTTATCTCGCAGAAGCCCGACGGGACGATCTCGGGCATTTGGCGGGTCGGCAAGAACCAGTTCCCGTTCGAGGGGACCTACGACGGCCGCCTGATTCGCATGCTCGTTAAAGAGACGCAGGGCAACGTGACGATGAGCGGCTACGTCGAGGGGGCCTCCGACATCGTCGGCATCGTCGATCTCGCGAACGGCACGGCCACACCGACGGCGTTCACGGCCGAACATCGCGCACCCAGCCACGGCAGCCTCCTGAAGAAGACGATCTAAGCAGCGGCGCCGAAAGGCGTCCGGCCATGGGAGATCACGTCTTCGGGTTCCGGACGCGCGCATTGCACGCGGGAACTCCGCCCGACCCCGCCACCGGCGCACGCGCGCTGCCGGTCTACCTATCCTCGAGCTTCGTCTTCGACTCGACCGAACACGCGGCCGAACTGTTCGCGCTCCGCACGTACGGGAACATCTATAGCCGGATCGGCAACCCGACGGTCGCCGCGTTCGAAGAACGGATCGCAAGCTTAGAAGGCGGCATCGGATCGGTCGCGTTCGGCAGCGGTCTCGCCGCGCAGCTGAGCACGGTGCTTGCGCTCGCGCAGTCGGGCGATCACATCGTCGCGACGGCGTCGCTCTACGGCGGCACCGTGACGCAATTTACGGTGACGTTGAAGCGTATGGGCATCGCGTGCACGCTCGTGCCCCCGAATGCCGATGCGGTGGCGGCTGCGATCGAGCCGCACACGAAGCTCGTCTTCACCGAGACGATCGGCAACCCGGACGGCAACGTCGCAGACATCGAAGCGCTGGCCGCGGTCGCGCACGCGCACGGCGTGCCGCTGGTCGTCGACAACACGTTCGCGACGCCCGTGCTATGCCGGCCGCTCGAATGGGGCGCGGACATCGTCACCCATTCGGCCACGAAGTTCTTGGGCGGCCACGGCACCGTGATCGCGGGCGTCGTCGTCGAGAAGGGCACGTTTCCGTGGGGCGCGGGTAAGCATCCGCTGCTCTCGCAACCGAGCCCCGGCTACCACGACATGAACTTCGCCGAAACGTTCGGTGAGTACGCATTCCTGATGCGCTTGCGCACCGAGGTCTTGCGCGACGTGGGGGCCGCGCTTTCACCGATGAACGCGTTTCTCGTGATGCAGGGCATCGAGACGCTCGCGCTGCGCATGCCCGCGCACGTTGCAAACGCGATGGAAATCGCGCGCTTCTTGCGCACGCGCGACGAGGTCGCGTGGGTCTCGTATGCCGGGTTCGAAGACTCGCCATACCGCGCGCTCGCGCGCAAGTATCTGCCGGACGGCGCGGGCTCGATCTTCACCTTCGGGCTTCGCGGCGGACGCGACGCCGGACGCGCGTTCATTGAAGCGCTCGAGTTGTGGAGTCACCTCGCAAACGTCGGCGATGCGAAGTCTCTCGTCATCCACCCCGCCTCGACGACCCACCAGCAACTCACGGACGAACAGATGACGGCCGCCGGCGTGAAGCCCGAGATGATCCGGCTGTCGGTCGGCCTCGAAGATCCGGCCGACCTGCGGTGGGATCTCGAGAACGGGCTGCGCGCGGCGCGCGCGGTCGCCGCCGCCCTGGCGACGGCATGATTCTCGAAACGGTTTCGCAACGCCGCGACTTGCTCGCGCGTTCGCGCACGGTCGCGATGGTCGGCGCGTCGCCGAACCCGACGCGCCCGAGTTACTTCGTCTTCTCCTACCTGCGCACCAAAGGACGGCTCAAGGTCGCGCCGATCAATCCCGCCGTCAGCGAGATCGACGGCGTAAAAGCGTACCCGTCGCTCGAGGCGTACGCGGCCGCGAACGGGCCACCCGATATCGTCGACGTCTTCCGCAAGGCGGCCGACGCACCTCAAGTCGTGAGTGAAGCGATCGCCGCCGAGGCGAAGGCTATCTGGTTCCAATACGGCGTGATCAACGACGAGGCGATCCGGCTTGCGGCCGAAGCCGGGATGGACGTCGTCGTCGATCGTTGCATCAAGGTCGAGTCGGCGCGGTTCGACGGCGGCCTCTCGACCGGCGGCCTCAACAGCGGCCTCATCACGTCGCGCCGTACGTGAGCGATCGGGCGGCGCGCGAGCTCGACGACGCATTTATCGACTTGGTGGCGGATTGGCGCGAGGGCGGCATCGGCTGCGACGACGCGCAGTTCGAAGCGCACGCTCTCGCGCTATGCGCGCACCAGATCGAACGCAACGAACCGTACCGGCGCTATGCGGCTAGTCTCGGTTTCGATGCCACGCATCGGCCGAAATCATGGCGCGAGATTCCGGCGGTTCCGGCGAGCGCGTTTAAGGACGCGACGCTCGCGACGTTCGACGTGGCGCAAGCGGAACTCGTATTCCACACGAGTGGCACGTCCGCCGAGCTAACGGGCACGCACTACGTCGAACACGCGCGGCTCTACGATGCGTCGCTGCTTGCGGGGTTCGATCGCTTCGTGCTTCCGGATCGCGCGAAGCTGCGCTACCTCAACCTCGTTCCGAACCCGCGCTGGAAGACGCACTCGTCGCTCGGCTACATGATGGGTCACGTCAGCGTGTTGCGCGGCGAGGGCAAGGCCGCATATTTCCTCCCTTCGACTCCGCTCAGGTCAGGCTCCTCGACTCCGCTGGGGACAGGCTCGGGCGTTGACGTCGCCGGTTTTACGCGCGCACTCGATGCCGCGATCGCGGAGCGCCAGGCGGTTTGCATCGCCGGAACTGCGTTCGCTTTCGCGGCCTTGCTCGAGTCGCTCGAAGCGGACGCTCGCACTTTCGTCGCGCCGGAAGGTTCCCGCATCATGGAGACCGGCGGCTTTAAGGGCCGCACGCGCGCAATCGAACGCACCGAACTCTATCTCCGGCTCGAAGCGTCGCTCGGGATCGAGCAGCCGGCAATCGTCGCCGAGTACGGCATGACGGAATTGCTGTCGCAGTACTACGACGCGCCCGAGTCCCGCTCGAGCGATCTTCGCATCAAGGTGGGGCCACCGTGGTTGCGCGCGCTCGTCGTCGACGCAAACGGACGCGAGGTGCCTGCGGGCGAGACGGGCTTCTTACGTCACGTCGATTTAGCAAACCGCTCGTCCGTCGTCGCCGTCGACACAGAGGATCGCGGCTACGCCCACGGTTCGGGCTTCGTGCTGCTCGGGCGCGACTCAGACGCTCCGGCACGTGGCTGCTCCCTCGACGCGGAAGACCTGCTCCCCCTGCCACGTTGAGCTTCAGCCCCCTGTCGTCCTGAGGTTCAGCCCTCTGTCGGGGAGGGAACCTCGACGAGACAGCGGCTGCCGCCGCCCCGCGATGCCGGCGGCGATTAACGACTGCGCGAGCAGATAGGTCAGCATGATGAGGAAGTCGACGTGCGGTGGCGCGAGCGACGGATCGAAGCGGCCGAAGGCGATGTTCGTGTCGCTGCTCATGTAGATCGCGGCCCCCGCCGCAACGAAAATTGCAGACCGGCGCTCGATGCGGCCGACGAGATTGAGCGCGAACGCGGCCATCGTCGTGAGCAGCAAACTATACGGTACGACGACGGCCGTAAGTGCACCAAGGTGCGGCCACAAGATCGCCGTCGTGATCCCCCACGCGAGCCCGTACAGCACGGCCAGCCACGGCCGCTGCTGCACGAGTCCCTTGCCCGGAGCGGCTAGCGTGAAGCACGCGATGTATGCGAGGTGCGAGAGCGCAAACGCTGCGGTGCCGCCGATGAACGCGGCATCGCTCGTCCCGAGAAGCACCGTGTCGCCGGCGACGCTGAACAGCAGCGCGGCAACCAGAAGCCTGCGCGCACGATCGAGACGCGGATAGGCTGTAACGACTACTCCGGCCAGAAGCACCATCAAAGGTGGTTTCGTCACGACGCGCCACTCGAAGTGGCCCGTCGCTATTGCGGTAAGGTCCGCGACGGCGAGCGCCGCATACGCAATCGCGAATGCTAGCGGCGCGCGCACGTCGCGGATGTCGTTTCGCTAGATGCCGACGACGGCGCGAATGAGGGCTCGGGCGAACGGAACGCCCAGGCCCGTTACTTGGTTGTAACCGCCGAGGGGATTCGCGTTGTATCCCCGGTCGAGCGGCGGGGTCGAAGGTGTCGGCGATGCCGTCGAACCGGGCGCAGGCGTCGGGCAATCGGCCGGATCGCCTGCGGCGTTGGCAGGATCGTAACAATAGTCGGTTTGGGCGTTGTTGCCGTAGAGTACGGGCAAGAACGTCTCGCCGTAGGTCGTCGCATTTTGGTAGATGCCGTAGAGCAGCGGATCGGGATTGCCCAAGCGATACGGATACGGTCCGCTGCCCTTGCTCTTGCACGCCATGGTTTGGCTGCAGGCTTGCACGACGAGCGCCCACATCGCGGCGGACTCGGGCGCCGCAACCGACGTTCCGCCGATCTCGCCGAGCGACGGGCCGCCAAAGCTCGGATCCGCGTACTCGAGTAATGCGACGCCGGTGCCCGGGTCGCCGTCGAGGGACAAGTCGGGCACGTTGCGATTCGTACCGAGGATTCCAGGCAGACCGGTTTGATACGACGGCTGTGTGAAATACGCCGAAACACCTCCGCCGGAACCGCCCTCTCCTCCGAACGTCTGGACGCCCCAGCCCGCGATCGGACCTGCGATTTGACCGGCCGCATTGAGCGGCGTGGTCGTCCCGCCGACACCCGCAACGCTTGGGTCGGAGGCGGGGTACTCGACGCACACCGAGTTTGCAAGGCCGCCAATCGGTCCTTCCTGGCACGCTTCGGCGCCCACGTCGCCACTCGAAACGAAGACCGACATCCCGAGCGATACCATCATCGCGAACTCGGTTGGATCGAGACCGGACCCGTCGGAGGTGAACTCGAACGGCGGGCTGCCGGAGCCGGCGGGTGCAACTTCGCCGGGCTCGGGACCGCCGAAGCTCAGCGAGACGACATCGGCCGAGTTGTGATCGATGACCGTTTGCAGCTCTTCATCGGTCTCAAGCAAACCCTGTTCCGGAATGCCGGCGCCTGCCGGACACGGCGAAGCGTTCCCCGCATCGCAGCCGTCGTTCGGGTTAAACGCGAGATAAAACTCGACCGTCGCATCTTTCGCAAGCGAAGCCGCTTGTTCGGTGTCGAGTTGTGCCTCGCCATCCTCGGGATTGCACAGCGGGTTGAGCGACGGATCGTCTGAGGGGTCGAAGCCTGCGTTAGCCGGGTCGCCCTGCGTATTGCAAGGAGCCGTCACCGGCGGAGGAGACGCGAAACCCGAATTCCCGTTGACGACGGGATCGCTACCGGTCGTCGCGACGATGTTCACGGTGCTCGAACCGCCGACGTGGTACAGCTCCTTGTACGCGTCCGCGTCACCGATCTTCGTCGACGTCGTCACCGAGATCGGGCCGGTTCCGACGATTCCGATCTTCACGCCGCTCCCGGTGAAACCCGCCGCGTACGCGCCGTTATAATCGAAGGCGGCTGCGATTTGCTGCGGTGAGTAGCCTGCACCATTGCCTTTCGACGTCACGAACTGCCGCGTGAAGCGCTTGGGCCGAAAGACGATGTTCGGGGATCCGACGACCGGCACGCCGGCAGCGACCGACGGCGCGTTCATCGGCGCGATGAACGTCTCTCCTAACTGACTGCGGTAGGTTCCGAACTTCGTGTGGAACGCGGCTTCGAGTTGTGATTGCGAGCCGCCGACGTGGAGCAGCATGCGCTGCTTCCAGCCGGACGCCCAAATGCCGTACTTGTGGAAATAGGTAATCGCCGCAGTTTGATCGGCGGCAGATGCGCCAAAGCGATCGGCGATCTGCTCGGGCGTCATGAAATGCCGATACGACGCGGACTTGGGATCGCTGACCGCGACCGCATTTGCGGCAAGCCCGCGAGCATCGCGCATCGGCAACGCGACGTCGAGCCCGAGCCGCCCGAAACTCGCGGGGCCGATGAGTTGCGCTTTCTGTATGAAGGTTGCGTCGTACGCAAAGCCCGACGACGAAGCCGGGGCAGCTTTACTTGGGATGTGTAAGCTGCCGATTGGAGCGGCCGGCGTTGAAGAACCGCCGCCGCTGCAGGCCGACGTCGAGATCAGGCCCGCAATCGCGAGCGAGCCGAGAATGCGGGATGATGGGCGCATCAGCGGTGACCTCCTGCGAAGCGCGCTATCAGCGCGCGCCTGAAAGCGGCGTGTCGTGCAGAACGGCGCTCAGCGAGCACGGCGTGGAAGTGCGCGATACCCGCGTGCATAGCAACGTCCGAGGCGCGTTCGACCGACGACAGGCCAAGGACCGTAGCGGCCGTGATCCCGAGCGTCTCTGCCGTCGACGACGTTTGTAAGGGCGTAGGACTAAAGTTAAGCAAGGCCTGCGACTGCCCCGACAAATCGTAGTACGACACGACCGTGTCGACGAGTTGCACGCATGCGACGCCGACGCCGGGTTCCGTGTAGGTCGTCGTCGTGTCCGTCTCGGTCTCGCCGAAGACGGGATCAGCGGTTACCTTGATGTCGACCAGCTGATGCGACGTCGACAACGTCAGCGAGGACGGCACGTTGCACGCCGCCGGCAATGCGACCGTGCCATTGTCGGTCAAGGTCTCGTTCGAAGGCACGAACGGCTGCGGATACCACACCGGAAACGGGCCGCTCTCCACGGTCGGTGTGGCCGAGGGGTCAGGATTATTTTCCAATATCGGCGGTATCGTCAACGTCAGCGTATATTGATTCGAAGCGGGCGCGCTAACCGTGTAGGAGACGTTGCCGACCGACGTGCCGCCTTCTATGGTTGCTGCAATCGGAAAAGAGTAGCTGCCCGAGCCGTCGATGTTGAGGATCGCTTGCGACGTCGTACCATCGGGGTACGTGCCGGTATCGGTATAGGTGCCATTCGCCGCGACCGCGTGTATGTCGGTCGAGGTGTCGGGTTCGGTCTCGGTCGTCGTGCGCGCCGCGTTGTTCGCGGGGGAGAGCGTTCCGGTAGCCTCGGGCAAGATGTCGACGAGCCCGTTGCCGGAACCCGTGACGTCCAAATCCGTCACACCGTCCGACGTCGTCGCGTTCGAGCCTTCGAAGGTGATCGACTTCGATTTGCCGCTCGACGAGTACAGGTAGTATTCATCGCTCGTCACCGTCGAAGTCTTCAAGCCGCCGTTGAGCACGTCGGTCTCGGCCACGTGGAAGTCGTACGGATTCTCGATGCTTTGAAACGACCCCACCGTCGACACGGTCACGGTTTGCGTCACGGCGCTCGTGAGCGTTTCGGTGCTCTCGGGATTGGGCGACGGCGTCACGTCGCCCGCGGGCAGCGGCGGCCGTCCAAACGATTGAACGAGCGTCCCAGCGTAACTAAACGAATCTCCCGCGCCCGCCGGCCGGTACGAGTTGTTCGTCGGCGACGCCTTGGGGATCGGGGAGCCCCCACCGCCACCACCTCCGCTGCATGCCGCGAGAACCGCGCCACAGAAGAACACACCGAGGGTTGATAATCGAGTTCGCAAAGCAAACCTCGCTTCGTTGGTGAACGACAAGTGCACGCTGCGCACTGGAAACGCAAGCTGGGAACCCTCCACGTTTGGAACGCGCAGTCCAACTCCTCCGTCGCTCTAGAAAGGTGATCGCGGTTCGCGATGCTGCGCGCGGAACAGATTGTGGCGGCGGTCGCAGATGCGGCGAAACGCTGGACGGACGCCGACTTCCCGCCACGGGTTCGGGCGACCCAAGCAATCGAACAGCGGACCGGCTACTCTGAACCGGTGATCGACTACGCGCTCGATGCGCTCTTTGGATCGATCGATCGGACGACGCTATCCGCGACGATCGCAGGCGAACTCGGCGCGCTCGATGCCCTCGACGGCTTCATCGTTCGTGAAGGACGGCCGGCCGTCACATATCGCGCAATCGAACGCGTCGCAATCGTTTCGAGCGACACAACCATCGGCATCGCAATTCCGCCGCTCGCGTTCGCGTTGTGCGCGAAGACGCACGTTACCGTTAAGGATCGCGACGACGGTCTCGTCGCCGCGTTCGGCGAGACTATCGTCGAGGAGCGCCCGGAGTTGCGCGACGCGATGCGCATCGAGGCGTGGCAGGGCACAGACGACGCCGCATCGCGCAGCCGGCTGGAAGATGCCGGCGCCGTCGTCGCCTTCGGCCGCTCCCAAACCCTCGGCGCCATTCGTGCTCTCCTGCGTCCGGACGCGCGGTTCGTGCCCTTCGGTCATCGCACCAGCATCGCGTACGTCTCCCGCAAAGCGCTGGCCGATCCCGCGGCAGCACGCGAGGCCGCGCGCGGTCTCGCGGTCGACGCGCTGCTCTACGACGGAGAAGGCTGCCTCTCGGTCCACGCCGCGTTCGTGGAACGAGGCGGCGCGATCGATGGCGCTGCATTCGCGGCGTTGGTCGCGGCTGCGTGCGAAGCGGCCGCGGTCGAGTTTCCGGCGGGGTACGCCGAGGACGACGAGGTTACCGCGTACCGGCGCGGGGCCGAGTTTCGTGCAGCCCAGGGTTCTGGGAGCGTCTATCCTGGCCGCAACGGGCCCCACCTCGTCGTCCTCGATCCGCCGGGCGAGGACTCGCCGCCGCTGCTGCGCCGGACGCTCGCGCTCTACACGCTAGACGGACCGGCCGAAGCGCGCGCCTTTCTCGAGCGGCACGCTATCGCGCTTGAGGGCGTAGCGACCGATGCCGCGACCCGCGCCGACGTCGAAGCGTTCGCCCTGGGAAGCGGGGCGTCGCGTCTGGCAATGCTCGGAACCCTGCAGCGACCGCCCCTTGGGGGCGAGCACGGCGGCGCGGGGCGGATTCTGCCGTTCGTGCGCGCTATCTATCGTTAATGTCCGGCCAGTTCGAGGCGATCGTTACGACGGTCCCCGGTCCGCGTTCGCACTCCCTCGCTACCACGCTCGCTGCAACGGAGCCGCGCGGCGTGACGCGGCTCGCGCGGAATTTCCCCGTGTTCTGGGAGTCCGGGGACGGAGCGCTCGTCAAAGACGTCGACGGCAACCGCTATCTCGATCTCACCTCGGCGTTCGGCGTCGCGCTCACCGGACACGCGAACCCGAAAGTCGCCGCCGCGATCGCACGACAGGCGGAGCTCTTGGCGCACGGCATGGGCGACGTCCATCCGACCGCCGTACGCGTCAAACTGCTCGAACGGCTCGCCGCGCTCGCACCCGTCGAGGACGCGCGAACGTTCCTATGCAGCAGCGGCTCCGAAGCCATTGAGTTCGCTCTGAAGACCGCGATGCTCGCGACGGGCGAACCCAACGTGCTCGCGTTCGCGGGCGGATACCACGGCCTTTCCTACGGCGCGCTTGAAGTCAGCGGCATCACGAAGTTTCGTAAGCCCTGGCAGCGCCAGCTGCGCGAATCGACCACATTCGCGCGCTTTCCCGATCCGCGCGAACCCAAGAGTTCCGAACGCGCCCTCGACGCCATCTCAAAAGCCCTGCGCAAAGACACGCTCATCGGCGCGATCCTCGTCGAACCGATCATGGGCCGCGGCGGCATTCGCATTCCGCCCGACGGATTCTTGAAGGGCTTGCGTGCCTTGTGCAATCAGACGGACACGATGTTGATCGTCGATGAGATTTACACCGCCTTCGGCCGGACGGGCACGATGTTCGCGTGCGAGCGCGAAAACGTGAGCCCGGATATCTTGTGCGTCGGTAAGGCGCTCGGCGGCGGCTTCCCGATCTCGGCCGCGATCGCGAGCGGCGAAATCGCGTCGGCGTGGGCGCCGAGCGACGGTGAATCGCTGCACACCTCGACGTATCTCGGCAACCCGATGGGCTGCGCCGCGGCACTCGCAAATCTCGACGAAATCGAACGTCTCGACGTGCCCGCGATCGCGCGCTCGCGCGACCAGGTAATCGGCGAGCGCCTCAATACGCTCAAACGCAACGACGCGCGAATCGCCGCGGTCCGGGGACGTGGGCTGCTCTGGGCGCTCGAGTTCAAAACTCCGATCCTCGCGAAGCACTGCGTGACGCACGCCCTGCGGCGCGGCCTGCTGTTGTTACAGACCGGCGTCCACGGCGAATGCATTGCGATCACGCCACCTGCCGTAATGACCCTCGAGCAGCTCGACCGCGCGATCGAGATCTTGGGCAACTCGATTCACGACGATCCGGTGACACATTGAGCAAGCTACGCGTCGGCGTTCTCGGCGCGAGCTTCGGCGCAACCGTGCACGTCCCGGCCTTTCAGGCGCAAGGGCGCTTCGACGTCGTCGCTATCGCATCGCCCAACCGCGCGGCCGAGGTTGCAAAAGCCCGCAAGATCCCGCACGCGTTCGCCTCCCTCGATGAGATGCTCGCGGGAACCGAACTCGACGTGCTCTCGGTCGCCGCGCCGCCGTTCGAACACTATGCTCCGGTGCTCGCCGCGCTCAAACGCGGGCTCCATGTCTTGTGCGAAAAGCCGTTCGCGCTCAACGTCGCCCAAGCGGAACGCATGGTCGACGCCGCACGCGCAGCGGGTACCGTCTGCGCGATCGCGCACGAGTTTCGCTACATCCCTTCGCGGATCGCGATCAAGGAACTCATCCTCAACCATCACCTGGGCGAGCTGCGCGCGCTCGAGGCACTGTGGTTCAACGGGATGCTGCGGGAAGGCGGGCGCCCGAATTCATGGTGGTTCGAACGCCGTCGCGGCGGCGGCGTCAGCGGCGCGATCCTGTCGCATCTCATCGACCAAGCGACGTGGCTCGCCGGGCGGTATCCGCTGCGCGCCACCGGCTACGAACGCACTGCGATTCCCAAACGCCGGTCCGGCGACGATACCTTCACGAGCGACGTCGCCGACGGTTCGTTCGCAACGATCGATTACGGCGAGGGACTGATCGCCACGGTCACCGCCGACGCGACGCGCGCCGTGGATTCGGCGACGCTTGCGGCGCACGGCTCGCTCCGCACCGCGGTCGCGAGCGGCGAGAACATCCTCGAGTCGACGACGTTCGTCGTCGATGCCGATGAAACGTCGGAACTGGAACTTGTGCCGCAAGCCCACGAAAGCTTGCGCGCGGCGCACGGGAACCTGCCCCCGTTCGTGACAATGCTCGATGCATTCGCGGATGCGATCGCCGGCAAGAAAGCGGAATTGCCCACGTTCGAGGACGGCTTGCACACGCAGCGCGTGCTCGCGTCGATCGGCTACGAGGTCGCCGAGGCGTAGCCCCTACGGCGAGCCGGCGCCGTGGTTCTTCGCCCAGGCTTCGATGCGATCGAATTGATCCTCGACGGGGACGGGATCGTAGCCGTAGTCGACGTCGAAGGTGCCGTCGTTCTTCAGGTGCAGCGTTGCCGTCGTCCAAAGCGCTTTCGGGTCGCCCGAATCGCGTGCTACGACATACATTGCGCGAAATGCGTCATAGGCGGGCATCGGAACCTCGAACCACTCGGACTCGGCCGCCTTCGTTCGCGCGAAGCCGCTCACCATGCCTTCGTTCGTGCGCATCTCGGCGAGTACGTAGACCTCGGTCCAACCTTTCGGCAGCTCGGGCGTCAGGGCGCCCGCAATTTGCTGGTACGAGTCGGCGTATTTCTCGAGCATGGGGCCTCCGGCGCGAGCGGTCATCGGCATCAGAATCCGAAGAAGTTGGCGACCGCGCTGACCGCCTTCTTCCCGTAACTGACCGCGCCTTCGCCCAGTTTGACGGCGTCTTTGCCGGCGGCCGAACCCGCGAGGCCGCCGACGACCCCGCCGACCGCACCGCCGATGATGGCGCCCGGCACCGCGCCGACGCCTCCGAACAGCGCACCGACCGCCGCACCCGCTTCGCCACCGGCTTCCGCACCGACGGCGGCGCCGGCCCAGCCACCGGCCACGCTCCCGGCCTGTTCGACCGTGTGCTTGCCGATGCGATCGCCGTCTTGTTTATACGCTCCGTAGAGCGAGTACGCGTCGGCCGCCACCGCGACCGGCAACGCGACCTTACCGAGCACTTCGGCACCGCGCGCGAAGCGCGAACCTTCTGCCGCCTCCGCAGCATCGCGCGCGGCGGCGCCCGTTCCGTCTTCGGCGCTCGTGCTTCCGGCGGCGACTTTACCGCCCGGCGCGTTGTCGTAGATGTTGCGAGCCATGACCTTGCCGTTGATCTTCGTCGACACGTCGACCGTTGTGGGACGCAGGCTGTCTTTCGGATAGCTTAGATTTACGTTCACGTCCACGCTGCGGCCCTTGCCGAGTTCTTTCGCCCAGCCGTTCTCGAGCTTCTTATATTCGCCGAGATTGAAGTTGCCGTCTTGCGCGAAGAGGTTCTTCAGATCTCCAGGACCGTTGAAGCGATCGCCGATGAGGTGTCCGCCGTGATCGGTCGAGAGCCGATCGTCCCAGCCGACTTCCTTCTGCGCCGCTTTCGTCGCAGCGTCGCGCGGCGCGCCGGCATTCGGATTCAACGCGAGCTTCCCGGAAGCACTTGCGACGCGGCCTTGACCGTCGGTTGTAAACGTGTAGCCCTTCTCGACGATCGATGCGTTCGGCGGCAGCTTGCCGTTCGCGACGTTCTCGTACTTGCCGCTCGAGTCGTCGATCGTGTGCAGCCCGAGCTGCGCGGCCGCGCCCGCGAGACCGGCGGTCGTCGTTCCGCTACCGTCGCTATGCTCGATCGTGTCGGGCTTCTGCGCAGGCGTATGCTGCGCCGGCGGCTCCGTGGCCGGTGCCGGTCGAGGGAGGGTCGCGGTTCCCGCGCCGCCCGCAGCATCAACGAACATGGTTCTTCTCCCGGCACCGCGCCTTCGTACGGCGTTCCACCCGCCTAATCACTTGGGTACGCCGGTTCTGCAAGGGGTGCGCCTACGCGGTTATTTCGTGTGCTCGGGCCTCGCGAAAGCTACGGAGGTGCCTTCCGGCGTGCCCTCGCCTTCTCGGATCTCCATGCGATCGATGAGACCGCCGGTAAAGCTATAGACGTGCCACAGCTCCGTATCTGAAAGGATGTTACCGTCGAGGTCTTTGACGACTTGATGAACCTTGACGTCAGTAACTCCGCTCTCACGGTCGATCACTTCAAGCACGTACACGAACGGATCGAACTCAGCCCACTGACGCGTCCAATATTCACGAATCGCTTGCTTTCCGATGACGCACCCGCCTTCGGATGCTTTGGGCCAACTGACGTCTTCGCTCATCGATGCGAGCGTACCGTCGATGTCTCGCTGGTTGAAAGCGGCGTAAATCTGAGACATTAAGAGCTGTGTGCCCACGTCGTGATCCTTCCTGCGTTATCGCGCTTGGGCTACAACGCTTTCTTCTTTGTCGAGGTAGCGCCACAAGAGGTTGAACGCGCCGATGACCGCGCGCCGGCGAATGTCGTCACGGTTGCCCGGAATCGTGGCCCGTCTTACCGACGGCTCGCCGTCGCGGCGGACGATCGCGAGATAGGCGAGACCGATCGGCTTGCCTTCGGTCGCGCCCGTCGGACCCGCGATGCCCGTGGTTGCGATCGCGATGTCGACGCCGAGGCGCGCGCAGGCACCGCGGCCCATCGCGAGCGCGACCTCCTCGCTGACGGCACCGTGTTCGCGCAGCAGCGCTTCATCGACGTCGAGCAGACTCGTCTTGATGGAGTTGTCGTATGCGACGATCGATCCGCGAAAGGTCGCGGACGCGCCGGGAACGCGCACGAGCGCATCGGCCACCGCACCGCCGGTAATCGATTCGGCGGTTCCGATCGTCATACCGTGCTTCGCGAGCCGATGGATGATCGCGCCCTCGAGGGTCTCGGCGTCGACGCCGAAGATGCCCTGGCCGATCCGTTCGCGCAGTTCCGCTTCGACCGGTGCGATCAGCAGGTCAGCATCGGCACGGCTACGCGCCTTGGCCATGACCTTCACGTCGACTTTGAAATCGTGCGCGAGCACCGCGATCTTCGGATTCTCGAGCGTGCGAAACAACGACTCGATCTTGTTGTCGACGTCCGATTCACCGATGCCCACGGTATGCAGCGTGCGCGTGTAGATCGCGTCGTGCAGGCCGCCGCGTTCGATCAGCCACGGCACGAGCCGGTCGGCGAGCATCGGCTTCATCTCACGCGGCACGCCCGGCATGCACGCGACGAACTTCCCGTCGGCTCGCACCGCGATGAAGCCGGGCGCGGTTCCGAAGGGGTTGTCCATCACGATACTACCCTTGGGCAGAATCGCTTGGCGCCGGTTGTTTTCACCGATCGGCCCGGTGCGTCCGAACGACGCGAAGCGTTCCTCGATCGCGCGCACGGAGGGTTCGTGCAGTTCGAGCGTCGTGCCCGTCGCGGACGCGACCGCATCCTTCGTGAGATCGTCGACCGTCGGCCCGAGACCGCCCGTCGTGATCACGCCGTCCGCTCGCCCGAGCGCGTCGCGCAGCAGCGCTTCGAGTCGCGTTGCATTATCGCCGACCGAGTGCTTGAGATATACGTCCACGCCGCTATCCGCAAGCACGCTCGCAACGTGCGAAGAATTCGTATCGACGAGGTGCCCGAGCAACAACTCGGTCCCGATGGTCACGATCTCAACGCTGAGCATATTAGAGCACCTTCGGGCGCTGCGCGGCGAGTTCGGCTTGGAACCACTCGGGGTATCGCACGGTGATGTCTACCTCAAATCCTTCGGAGGCGCGCAGCATCGCCGCGCGCCGGTCTTGCGATTCGCTTAGGGTGACGCGATTCCGTTCGCGTTGCACGTTCAGACAAGCGATGAAACGCACGAAGGTCGCATCGAACGTGCGCTGGAGCGCGGCTCTGAAGATGCCGCCGACGCGCGGTGCGATCCCGCCGGTTGAGATCGCGATCCGGACGGGACCTGCTTTCGCTATCGCCTGCATCGCGACGAAGCCGAAGCGCGGCTGGTCGATCGCGCACAAGAGAAACCGGTGTTCGTCCGCGAGCGCGCGCAACCGTGCGGACAGCGCCGCGTCTTGCGGCGTCGAGATCACGAAGAACGCATCGGCGACGTCCGCATCCTGCAACGCCGCGGTGTCGGTGATGCGTACGACGGTCGCTCCTACCTCTTCGAGCGCGGCGGCCTTCTCGATCGCTTCCCGGTCGTCGCGCGCACCGATGACGACGCAGCGGCGATCGCGCAGATTCAAGCCGACCGGAAAAAAGACGAACGGGTATTCGGTGACGTCGCGCCCGGGAGCGGCCGGCATCAATA
>Ga0302326_10008944_pt1 | contig 22023 bp, 19 predicted proteins | sample Palsa_T0_3_FD_202264 | JGI IMG/M metagenome (GOLD analysis project Ga0302326, IMG submission 202264) | Peat permafrost microbial communities from Stordalen Mire near Abisko, Sweden - Palsa_T0_3 | ecosystem: Environmental > Terrestrial > Soil > Palsa > Peat permafrost | place: Sweden: Abisko... | reverse complement strand
GCGCCGGCGATGACACCCTGGGCGGCGAAACTGATGGCCTGCTGACTACTGCCACATTGCCGGTCGACCGTGGTGCCCGGCACCGACTCCGGGAACCCCGCACCCAACAAGGCATTGCGTGCGATGTTGACGGCTTGATCGCCTACCTGCGTCACCGCGCCGGCGATCACGTCGTCGACTTGCGCTGGATCCACGCCGGTGCGCGCCACCAGCTCACGCAGGCTGTGTGCCAGCAGGTCAGCCGGCAGCACGTCGTGCAGCGCGCCGCTGGCCTTGCCCTTGCCGATCGGGGTGCGGACGGCACCGACGATGACGGCATCCCGGCCTTGGTATCCGGTCATAACTCCTCCTTGAGTCCGAGGCTAGATACACCTAACCATACTCAGATAAACACCTAGGTATACTGAATGCAACCCAGAGGGGAAGGTGATCTGCGTGACACTCCTGCAAGGCCCGCTGGCCGACCGCGACGCCTGGTCGGCAGTCGGTGAGTGCTCGATCGAGAAGACCATGTCGGTCCTCGGCACCAAGTCCGCGATGCTGATCATGCGCGAGGCCTACTACGGCACCACCCGATTCGACGACTTCGCCCACCGGGTAGGGATCACGAAGGCCGCTGCCGCCGCGCGACTCGCCGAATTGGTCGACCTGGGGCTGCTGAGTCGGCAGCCCTATCGCGAGCCGGGACAGCGCACCCGCGACGAGTACGTACCGACCGAGGCCGGCATCGATTTCATGCCCGTGGTGTGGGCGATGTTCGAATGGGGCCGCCGTCACCTGCCGAGCCGCCACCGATTGCGGCTCACCCATCTGGACTGCGGCGCCGACGCATCGGTGGAAATCCGCTGCGCCGCAGGCCATCTGATCCCGCCGGAGGAACTCGGAGTCGAGTTGGTCAAGCGAAGTCCCAAGCGCGCGCCTGAGTAACGATTCACCGTCTTGCGGCTATGGCAACCGCCACGTTGGTGTACTCTACTGTAAGAATTACAGTACGATCATGCGGCGGGACGCCGGTCCGCTCGACGAAGCTGGAGAGCAGCAGTGGCAGGTCAACTTCAGGACACCGCCGTCAACGACGACAAACCCGCCGACTTCATCCGCGATCCGTATCCGTACTTCGCCCAGAAGCGCAATAGCGCCGGCGTGTTCCACGGAACGGTCGTGGACTACTCCAAAACCCCCGAATCCCTGCGGCCCAAGACCTCCTTCGCCGCCATGTCTTTCGATGCAGTCAACAAAGCCTTTCGTGACAGCCAAACGTTCAGCTCGACCTACTACGACAACACGATCGGACTGTTCATCGGGCCCAGCATCTTGGCGATGGAGGGCAAGAAACACCGTGATCACCGCAACCTGGTGTCCGCGGCGTTCAAGTCCAAAGCGCTGGCGCGCTGGGAACCCGCCGTTGTGCGGCCGATATGCAACGCGCTTATCGATGAGTTCGTCGACGCCGGCGAAGCCGATCTCGTCAAGGATTTCACGTTCGAGTTCCCCACCCGCGTCATCGCCAAGCTGTTGGGCCTGCCGGCCGACGACCTGCCCGAGTTCCGCCGTCGCGCCGTGCAGTTGATCAACTACACCGTCAAGTACGAGCGCGCCTTCGAAGCATCGGCTGCGTTGAAGGACTATTTCCTCGGGCTGATCGAGGAACGCAGAGCCGAGCCCACCGAGGACATCATCGGCGATCTGGTCACCGCGGACATCGACGGCGAAAAACTCAGCGACGAAGCCATCTACTCGTTTCTGCGATTGCTGCTACCCGCCGGCCTGGAGACCACCTACCGCTCATCGGGCAACCTGTTGTACCTGCTGCTCACTCATCCTGAGCAGTTCGATGCGGTCCAAGCCGATCAGAAATTGATCGCGCCGGCGATCGAAGAGGGGCTGCGCTTCGAGACTCCACTGACGACGGTGCAGCGGTTCACCACCGAAGACACCGTGCTGGATGGAATCGACATTCCGGCTCGGTCGGCTGTCGACTTGTGCATCGGCTCGGCCAACCGCGACCAGTACCGCTGGGACCGCTCCGAGGAATTCGACATCTTTCGCGAGCAGACGCCGCACATCTCCTTCGCCGCCGGCGAACACACCTGCCTAGGCCTTCATCTGGCACGCATGGAAACCCGGGTCGCGCTGGAATGTCTACTGAGCCGAACAGCCAACGTCAGTCTCCTCACCAATGATGATCCACACATCCACGGCCAGCCTTTCCGTTCTCCGACCGCACTGCCCGTGACATTCGACACCCGGGAGCCGGGGACGAACGCATGAACGACGTAGCCATCATTGGTGTGGGTCTGCACCCGTTCGGTCGTTTTGAGGGCAAGTCCGCGATGCAGATGGCCTCCGATGCCATCCAGCTCGCGCTCAGCGATGCTGGTGTCGAGTGGAAAGACATCCAATTCGCGGTCGGCGGCAGCTGGACGGTGGCCAACCCGGACGCGATTGTCGGCATGGTGGGTCTCACCGGCATCCCGTTCACCGATGTGTTCAATGCCTGTGCTACCGCGGCCAGCGCCACCAAATTGTGCGCTGACGGTATCCGGTTGGGCGACTACGACATCGGCATCGCGGTCGGAATGGACAAGCACCCGCGCGGCGCCTTCACCGAAGACCCCGCGCTGGTTGGGATGCCCAGCTGGTATGCCGAGAACGGTCAATACCTGACTACCCAGTTCTTCGGGATGAAGGCCAACCGCTACCTCCACGAACACGGCATCTCAACCGAAACGCTCGCCAAGGTGGCCGCCAAGAACTTTCGCAACGGCGTGTTGAACCCCAACGCCTTTCGACGCAAGCCGATCTCCGAAGATGCCATCCTGGCCTCGCCGGTACTGAATTATCCACTGACCCAGTACATGTTCTGCGCACCCGACGAAGGTGCCGCTGCAGTGGTGATGTGCCGCGCCGACATCGCGCACCGGTTCACCCCCAAGCCGATCTACGTGCGGGCGGTCGAAATCCGCACCCGCCGCTACGGCGCCTACGAGGTCAACACCACGTACGCGCCCGTCGATGAGGATGTCTCGCCGACCGTCTACGCCGCGAAAGCCGCGTTCGAGAAAGCAGGCGTGGCACCCCACGACGTCGACGTCATTCAATTGCAAGACACCGATGCCGGCGCGGAGCTGATTCACATGGCCGAGGCGGGCTTCTGCGCCGACGGCGACCAGGAGAAGTTGCTGGCCGACGGCGCCACCGAAATCGGCGGCACGATGCCGGTCAACACTGACGGCGGACTGATCGCCAACGGCGAACCGATCGGTGCATCAGGTTTGCGGCAGATGCACGAACTGGTCCGGCAGTTGCGTCGCGAGGCCGGTGAACGCCAGGTTCCGGGCACTCCGCGGATCGGGTTCGCCCAGGTGTACGGCGCGCCCGGAACCGCGGCCGCGACCATCCTCAGCACCTGAAGTGCTCGCCGAGCGTGCGACTACGGTGACGACGCGCCGATGACGAGCGCCGTCATGACACGTTCGACGAAAGGTCAGCCCACTTTCTTCGACGCCGGCGCCGAATAGTTCGGCTTGCCCAATCCGAGCGCGTATTGCGCAATCATGTTGCGGAACACCTCCAGGGTGCCGCCGTAGATCCCGACCAGCGGCGCAAACCGGTACACGTAATTCGCCGCGCCGTCGTCGGCGGCGCCGTCGGTGCCGATTGGCAGTGCCGATGCGGTCCCGAGAATGTCCATCAGCTCAGGTGAGACGTCGCGCATGGTCTGCGCGATCGCCACCCGACCGAAGATGCCCGGCGTGCTCAGCGCCACCTCCATCCGCGCGGCGCTGCGACCCAACCGGTACGCCACTGATTCGTCGTCAATGAGGCGGCGCCCGTTGGGATCCCGCTGCGTGACTTTAGCTGCCGCCTTATCGACGGCATCGGCCATGAAACCGGCCTGGTGCATCATGATCGCCACGTCCTGCAGCCCATCGGTTGCGGCGGCAACCGCGCCGTGCTCGGTGTTGAGCGGCTCCCGCAGAACTGTCCAGCCCGCGTTGACCTCGCCGAGCCGGTACTTGTCGTCGACGCGTACGTCGCTGTAGTAGACGATGTTGGTACGGTCGCCGTCGACGGTGCGGATACCTTGGATGTCGATGCCGGGGGAATCGAGCGGCACCAAAAACATGGTCAGGCTCTTGTGCTTTGGCGCGTCGGGATCGGTGTTGGTGATCAGGAAGACGTACTGACACTTGTGCGCGCCGGTGGTGAACATTTTCGAGCCGTTGACTATCCAGCCGGCACCGTCGCGCACCGCGCGGGTCTTACAGGTGGCGATATCGGAGCCGCCTTCAGGTTCGGTATAGCCCAGGCACAGCCGGACGTGCCCACTGAAAACCTTCGGCATCACCTCGTCCCGCAATTCCTTCGAGCCGAACTTCGCCACCGAGCGCGCCACCATCGCAGTGGTCCCCCAGGTCACCCAGGGCACGTGCGCCCGGCGCTTCTCCAGTTCCCAGACGCGACGGCGAACCCTGGAGAAGCCGCCCTCGCTTGCCGGCTTCCACTCGCCTGCGAGGTAGCCCGCCGCACCCAGCGCCAGATGCACTCCTTCGTCGAAGTTGTCGCCGGTTTCCCGGTCCCGCCGCAGGACGTCGTCGGTCACGAGGACCTTCAGGAAGTCGCGAGCCTTATCGCGAAAGGCCTGATCGTCGTCGGACAGTGTGACTCGGGAGAAATCCACCTATGCGTCCTTTCCTCAACGGCTTTCGCGTGCGCATACAAGCTCGGCGACATACCTGGCGCTGGCGCCGGGGTCTCCGCCCGCCAGCGCCCATCCGCGGGCACGCACCAGATACGCGGTCGCGGCAGCCTCCGCCGAAACACCAAGACCGCCTTGCACATGCACCGCCATGGTTGCGGCCTTCGACGCTTCCTCGGCCATGAACACAAACGCCGATGGCGCCAACTCCGGGCGCTCGTCGGGTTCGTTATCCAGAAACCACGCCGCACGCCGCGCCAGATTGCGGCCTCCCTGCACTGTGATCGCAATGTTGGCAAGCGGATGGGAGATGCCCTGCAAGGTCGAGATCGGCACACCCAGCGTGTAACGGGTTTTGGCGAACTCCGCCGCAATCGTCATGGCCTCTTCGACCAGTCCCGTCAACGCCGAGGCGGTCAGCACTCGCCACTCATCCAATGCGCGTTGGTATTCCGCCAAGGCGCCGGGCCCGCTTGCCAGCACGACGCTGGTGTCGGCGGCAGCCGGATCGACCCAGGCCATCGGCAGCCGGCCGATGTTGTCCACCTTCGTAGGTCGAGTGTCGAAGGTGAGACGCACCACGTCGTCACCATCGCGGACGACGATCTGATCCGCGATCGATCCCGTCGGGATGAGCCGAACACCGCGCACGTTGTCGTGCTGCGCATCGAATGCCGCGAGCTGCTTGCCGGTCACGATGTCGGATTCCGCCGCACCGAGTCTGGCGAGCAGCCGCGCCGTGCATATGTGGTCGATCCACGGCACTGGCGCCAGCGAACGACCGATCTCCTCAGCCACCAACGTCAGATCGACCAGCGTCGCGCCGTCCCCCCCGAGGGTATCGGGCATGGCCATCGTCGTCGCACCCATCACGCACAGGCGTTCCCACAGGCTCTTGTCGAAGCCGGATTCCTCGGCGGCACGGACGGTTTCGATCGAACAGTGCGTAGTGAAGAAATCCCGGTATGCGGCCTGCAAGGCCTGATGATCCTCGGTCAGGCTGTAGTCGAGTCTGCGCAGTTCGTAGCGGTCCATGGTCAGTGCTCCTCCCGGCCCTGGAAAAAGAATTCGTGCGCGTTGTTGTGGAGATAGTTCTCCAGGACATCGGCGGGCAGGTCCAGTGAGTGCGCTTCGGGCACGACGCGACGCATCTTCAACACCGGCCAGTCGGAGGCATAGATCACCTTGTCGGGTCCACGGGTGCGCATGTAGTGCAGAAGGCTGTCCGGTAGCCGCTTCGGCGACCAGGCCGACGTCATCAGCCGGAGGTTGGAGTATTTCATCAACAATCGGATGGCGATGTCCCACCAGGGATCTGCGCCGTGAATCATGCACAGTTTCAGTTCGGGAAACCGCACACAGACCCGGTCGAGGTGAATCGGATTTTGCACCTCACCGGGAATGGGCGGCCCCGGAATGCCGGTGTTGATGCACAGCGGCAGCCCGATCTCGGCGCACTTGGTGTAGAGCGGATAGTAGACAGCGTCACTCGGCGGGTACTGGCCGTCACCCCAGAAGCTCGGTCCCACAACCGCGTACGCGACCGGAAGATCGTTGACCACCGCGCTGAGCTCGCGCAGCGACGGCATCGGCCGCAGCAGGTTCACGCCGCCCATGGCAAGCGCGAATCGATCTGGCTTCGCTTCGACGAATTTTCGCGCGGTTACCGATGGCTTCGCGAGGTTGTCCATCAGCACGGATTTGCGCACACCCTGTTCGTCCATCTCGTCGAGTAACTCCGAGAGGTCTACCGGGGCGAACATCGAGGCTGGGCCCTTGAAGTAGTCGTCGCGCACTTTGAGCATCCACGTGGGTTGCTGCTCCGTCTCGCCGAAGTGCACGTTGACGAGGCAGTCAATGACTCGGCTTGCGTTCATGACGATATCGGTGCCTTTTCTCTCGCTTGCCTTTTCGCCCAGCGGTAGTCGGCCTTTCCGTTGCCCAGGCGACGTACCTGCCCGACGAAGATGAATTCCTTGGGCGCCTTGAACCGGGCCAGCTGTGCCGTGCAATGCGCGTGCAGCTGGGCACCCGCTGCGTCGGCTCCTTTGCGGAGTTCGACGAGGGCGACGATTTCTTCGCCCCAGCGTTCGCTTGGGCGGCCCACCACCAACGCATCGGCGATCGCCGGATGCGCGCGCAGTACTTCTTCGACTTCCTCGACGAACACCTTTTCGCCGCCGGTGTTGACCACCAGCGAGTCGCGGCCATGCAACCGCAGCGTCCCGTCCTCCTCCAGGGCGGCACGGTCGCCCGAGATCACCACGCGCTTACCGTCGATTTCGGGGAAGGTGTTGCGGGTGGCATCGGGATCGTTGAGGTAGCCGAGTGGAATCCGGCCTTCCCTGGCCACCCAACCCACCTCGTGCTCGCCAGGCCGAACAAAGTGGCTGTAGTCCTCCGACAGGACCAGTCCGCCTTCGCGCAGGGTGAATGTGTCGGTTCGGCTGTCGCCATGGCTGTGTCCGAATCCCATGTTTCCGGTCTCCGATGACCCGAAGCCATTGATGAGAGTCAACTGGGGCAACAATTCCAACAGGGCCTGTTGATACTTCACGTTCGTCGCAGCACCGCCGGTGCCGATCATGGTCAACGACGACAAGTCATAGTTGCCGCGTCTTAACTCAGCCACCAGCGGCGCGGCGTAAGCGTCGCCGACCATCGTCATCATGGCGACCTTCTCACGCTCGGCCGTTTGCCATACCAACTGCGGGTCGAGCTTTTTGCTGGTGTCGTAGAGCACGACGCTCAGGCCGGCCATGATCGCCGAGAATGCCGTCCACATACCGGCGGCGTGCATCAGTGGTGACACTGCGAACCACGACGGGCCGGCCGCGCGGCTGACCTTGTCCCGGATCTCTTGAGCGGAAGCATGATCGGCGCCGACCATCGACGACACGTAGATGTCGGATTGGCGCCAGAGCACGCCCTTGGGCCGACCGGTAGTGCCACCAGTACAGATCATCAGCAGATCATCCGGAGACGCGATCACATTCTGGTCGTTGTTCCCTTGCGACAGCGCATCATCCAAGGACACCGCGGAGGGCAGTTCCGCAACCGCACTGCCGTCGTCGACCGACAACAGCAGGTCGGCACCGTCCGGCGGCAACACATCGGCGAACTTCGCGCCGAGCGACTTGTGAAAGATGACTGCACGCGGCCGCACGTACTCGAGCAATTCCTGGACTTCGCGCGGCGTGTAGTTGTAGTTGACGTTAACCGGAACGGTGCGCGCCTTGAGGCAACCGATGACCATGTCGGCGTACAGGTCGTTGTGCATGACGAGCGCAACGCGGTCCTGTCCGCATTCCCAATTCTGTAAGCTCGCCCGCTCCTGGTGGGCGCCGAAGCCCTTGGCCGAAAGATAGTTTGCCAGCCGGCGGGTGCGATCCGCGGCTTCGGCAAACGTCCTGCGACGATCACCGCACACGGTCATCGCCCGGTCGGGGATGACCTCGGCGATCACATCCAGAACCGCTCCTATGGTCCACTCGCTCATGATTTCGCGCGGCCCGGGATACTCAAACCACCGACCCGACTTTGGCGTCCAGCAATTCCAATGCGTTGTCGCGCATCACCTTTCGGATATCAACAGCGCTGAATCCGGTCAGCTCCTCGGTAAACGACACCGGTGTCTCCAGGCCTTCGCCGTGCGGCCAGTCCGACCCGAACAGAATCTTGTCGATACCGATCGCCGATGCCAGTTCGGACAGGTCATCCTCGTAATAGGGCGCGACCCACACATTGTTACGGAGCTGCTCCACCGGATCCTCGGGAAACAGGCTCGGATGACTGTTTGCAGCCTTCTTCAGCCGCTTGATCAGCCGGTGCACGAAGTACGAACCGTTTTCGATGCTGACCGACTTCAGTTGCGGGTGACGGGTGAACACGCCATGCGCGATCATCGAGGCCATTGTGTCGTGGATAGCCCGGTCGTCGGTGAGTATCTGCTCCAACGGTTCCGACCCTCCGAACCCCTCGAACGTCGAACGGCCGCCCCACATTCCGGCGATCTGGAGATACCCGCTGTCACTCAGGTGAAAGCCCACCGGCACGCCAGCCTCGGCCAACGCGGCCCACACCGGATCATGAAGAGGATCGCCCAACGACCGCGGTTTGACCACACCGGGCACCGGCGCAGGTCTTACGAGTACCAGCTTGGCGCCGCGGGCCAACACGAACTCCACCTCGTCAAGAGCCTTGGCGGGGTCGGCCAGCGAAATGATCGGTGCGGCGATGATCCGGTGGTCAGGCCGGTCGAAGCCCCAATCCTCATCCAGCCACAAATTGAACGCGTGAACGGATGCCATCGTCGCCTCGACGTCGTGCTTGAGCGCTTCCTCCACGCCACACGCGAATGTCGGCAGCATGAACACCGTTTCGATGCCCTGGGTGTCCATCACTGTGATCCGGGCGTCGCGATTCTGGTACTCCGGATGCTGCCCGAGCCGCTCGACCTTCATTAGCGACGCCGGATCGACGCCCTCTGGAATCTGGCCGCGGAACAACAGATCCAGGCAGCCCGGCTCGATGATGGGGTCGAATGTCGGGTTGGGGACAAAGCGGTTCACCCGGTCCCCGATGACCGCCTGAGTGTGCCTGCCGTCGCTGAACATCTGAACGCCGCGCCTGCGGAACTTCTTGTCCAGGTGCCGGGTAAAGGCGTCCACCGGCTCGTAGTAATGGTTGTCGACGTCGATCGCCTTATAGCCCAGGTTCCCCATGATCATCCTTTCCGGTACCGCAAGATTCACCCGTGGCGATGGCTGGTGCGCCCAGCCCGGGAAAACTCGGAGGTCGCTTTTCGAGAAAGCTGGTGATTCCTTCGATCACGTCGGGACGTTGCAGGGACGCCTGCAACAAGGCTTCCGACCGCGAACTGGCGTCCGCAACCTCGCGCATCGCATCACCGTAGGCCTGCCCTTTGATGACGGCCATCGATGCCGGCGAGCAATTTCGAGCGATGTCCTCGGCGTAGTCCATGGCGCGCTTCATCAGCTGTTCGGGCGGCACGACCTCTTTGACCAGCCCCAGCTGCGCGGCCTCGTCGGCGAGAAAGGTCCGGCCGCTCAACAACAGGTCGAGCGCGACGCCCCAGCCGGTCAGCCGCGGCAATATCCAGGAGACCCCGTATTCCGCGATCAGCCCGCGCCGGGCAAACGACGCCGCGAACTTCGCGCCGGCAGCGGCGAACCGGACGTCGCACATCAGGACCTGGGTGAAACCGATGCCCACGCAGGATCCATTGATGGCTGCGATGACCGGCTTGCGCAGTGAGGTCAAATAGTAGGGTTGCCGATCGCCGATGAGGCTGGCCAGCTTGCGTTCGTCGGTCTTCTCGATTGATTGCGTGACGCTTCCCATCGAACCCAGCTGGGCGCCGGCGCAGAATGCCCTGCCGCGACCGGTCAACACGATCACCCGAACCGCCGGATCCTCTTCGGCGCGGTCCAATCCCGCGTAGAACGCGGAGGCGATATCACCGCCCCAGGTGTTGAGTCGGTCCGGCCGGTTGAGCGTCAGAACCGCGACACCGCTCGGCGTGACCTCATAGATCACTGCCTCGTCCTGGCCCGGGTCGGCGACGAGGTCGTCAGTGGCGCTCATCGACCGTCCTCCCTGAGCTCAAGCGGCAATTTGGCTGGCAGCTCGTATGCATACTGTATACCTATCGGTACTGCCCTCCGCAACTGCCGCTACCACCCCTTCGGCGGCACCCGAACAGCCAAAATTTACTGCCCGACATGTGATGTCAACACCGGGCGTTACCCGGCTCAGCAAGCTATACGGGCGCCGCCGCCGACGTCGGCATGGCGCTTGCCCGCCGAGGATCCGTGACAAATGCCCCGTTACCCTTCGCTTGCCGCCGCGCATATCAAAAAGCCTACGATAGGTATTACAGTAGCAAGCGGCGATGTCGACACGGCCGCGTAACCGCAGATCAACCGGTGACTGCCGGTAGATTCGAAGCCACCGGCCGCGGGGCCGGAACGGCAGGCGCAGCGTTGAACTCGATGGAGGTGCCCGCAGTGGCCAAGCAAGCAACCGCTGAAAAGCGTCAGCGGCGCGAACGCGGGTCCATCAATCCCGACGACATCATCAGCGGTGCGTTCGAACTCGCAGAGCAAGTCTCGATCGACAACCTGAGCATGCCGCTCCTCGGCAAGCACCTCGGCGTCGGGGTAACGAGCATCTACTGGTACTTCCGCAAGAAGGACGATTTGCTCAACGCGATGACCGATCGCGCATTGAGCAAGTACGTGTTCGCCACACCATACGTCGAAGGCAGCGACTGGCGCGAAACGCTCCGCGCTCATGCTCGCTCGATGCGTAAAACCTTCATGGGCAACCCAATTCTGTGCGACCTGATTCTGATCAGGTCGGCGCTCAGCCCCAGGGCGGCCCGGCTCGGCGTGCAGGAGATCGAGAAGGCGATCGCTGGTCTTGTCGAGGCGGGACTGTCGGCGGAAGATGCCTTCGACACCTACTCCGCGGTTTCGGTTCACGTCCGAGGGTCGGTGGTGCTGCATCGCCTGCAGGAGAAAAACCAGGCAACCGAAAACGGCGGTCGGACAATCGAAGACGCGATGGTCATCGATCCCGAAGCTGCACCATTACTCGCTCAGATGACGAACAAGGGTCATCACATCGGCGCCCCCGACGACAACAACTTCGAATACGGCTTGGACTGCATCCTCGACCACGCGAGTCGGCTGATCGAGCAGGGTTCGAAGACCGCTGCCCGTCAACGTAAGTCGACACCGTCACGGCAACGCAAGTCGAACTCCCCCACCCGGACTAAGGGTCCACGACAGTAAAAGCGCTACGGCGTTGGGCTTTTCGACGACTCAGCTCTTTGGGGGCTCCGGCACGTTGAAGTGCTCGTCACGAAGCCGGAACGCCTCCTTGGTGCCATGCTGAGCTCGGGTCTTGACGAAGTTGAACTCGCCCGGCGCGAACTGCAGGTTCGTTCCGAATGCGTGGAAAAGGTAGCTGGCCACTTCCTCACCTTGGTATGCCTGGCTCTGCTCGACGAGCCGAAACGCCTCTTTCGCGATGACGACGCCATCGGCCGGCATTTTGGCGGCTTTCTCCGCCCAGTACCGTGCTCGCGCCGCCACGTGGCTGGGATCGCATGTCTCCGTGAAGATTCCGAGGTTCTCGACTGCCGCGGCCTCGATGATGTCGCCGGTCAACAACATACGGCGCGCGAGCACCGGACCCAACCGGTGGAAGAACATATGCAGGCTGCCCAACGCAGGCCCGAGAAAGCGGGTAGCCGGCATGCCGATCTTGGTGTCGCGGGCAATAACGGAAATGTCAGTCATCAGCGCGATCTCGAAGCCACCGCCGAGCGCGTAGCCGCTGATCTCTCCCACGGTGACCTTGGGGAAGCCCATCAGGTTGTGGTAGAAGCTGAACGACTTGCGGTCCACCGTCAGCCGACGACGCTGACTGGGACGGCTCTTGGCCGAGCGTTTTTCACCAGCGACCGTCTCGTCGGCGCTCGGCCCGCCGTACCAGCCGTAGGCGTTGTTCATATCTGCCCCGGTGCTGAACACGCCGTCTGCTCCGCGCAGCAAGACCACCGTCAGGTCATCGTCTTCCGCGACGCGATCCAGGCACCGGGCAACGGCTTCGCGCATGGCCGCGTCGTAGGAGTTGCGTTGGGTGGGGTTATTCAACGTTATTGTGGCGATTCGCTTTTCCGGATCGATCTCGAAGAGAACGCGATCGTCACAGCTATCCGAGACGGTCATGTACCGGACCCCTTTCTGCTTGGTGGCCGGCCGTTGTACGTCGAGCGCGGAACCAGTCGCGGTCCGAGATCCGACATCAGCTTCGCCTCGATGGTTTGCTCGCTGCCGACGGCAAGCGTGTTGCGCCGCGCCGCCGCCAGGTGGTCCTGTGCCAGCCGGACCGCCCTGGCGGCATTTCCGTCGCGGATGGCATCGAGCAGGCGCTGATGATCACGCAGTGCCGCTCGCTTGGTTTTGTCTACCATCGGGGCTGGTTCGCCATGGCCATTCCAGACCGAAGACTCGTGCGCGGACCAGACCAGCTCCAACGATCCGATCAGCAAAATCATCGGCTCATTGCCACATCGGGAGACCAGCGTTTCATGAAACCGACGGGCATTCGGCACATACTGTGAATCATCGTTGAATTGCGTTGTCTGAATCTCGATTTCATTCTGCAGGTATGGCACCACCTCGGCCATCCGGTCCTCCCGCGCGGCACACATCCCCGCGCAGATCGGTTCGAGATGCATCAGCGCCTCGCTGACGTCTACCGGTGTCGCAGACCTCGCCTGCAAAACCATGCTGATCATGTGCGCAGTCCGTTCAGCGGTCGGGTGGTGGATGACCGCGCCGCCGACGTTGCCGCGACGCACCGAGATGAGGCCATCGGTTTCCAAGATATGAATCGCCTCGCGCAGGGCCGGCGGACTCACACCGAATTCAGCGAACAGGCTTTCCTGCGGCGGGAGAACATCACCTTCTTGCAGCCGACCCGACAGAATGTCGTCCCGCAACTTCGAGGCGACGATTTCCGCGACGCGCGGTTGACGAAAGCGTTGCGCGGCCACGTCAGGCCTTCTCGGCTCGTCGCGTGCCAAATCGGTGCCCGGTCAACTTCTCTGGAGACATTGCCAGCGTGTTGACTTCGCCGACGCACAGCACCTCGTCGTCAAGCAACAGTCGCGCCGTCGAGGTGATGCCCCGGTCTACTTCGCGACGCGCGATGTCGAAGCGCAGCTCGGTCAGTACCGGCGTCGGCCGCCGGAAGGTCACCTGCAGTGACCGGGTCTTGCCGGACAGTCCTGCGACGCAGTTCTGGTGCTGCATGACGCAGTCGAAAAACACCGCGAGAAAGCCACCGTGGACCAGCCCCGGCGGGCCCTCATAGACCAGCGAGAAATCGACACATCCCGACGCGATCTCGCCGTCGAGATGATCGAAGCGATACTCCGGAAAGCAGGGGTTGAACGCGCCGATGTCTGTCGCGTGATCGAGGTAGACACGCCGGCTGCCATCGTCATCGGCCCCGATCCGCGGCGCGCTGTCCGGCGGAACCGCCGCACTCAGTTCGCTTTCCCAATCGCTGATCTGTGCGAGAATCGCCTCCACGGTGGGATGCGCATGTTCCAACGACAGCAACAGCGAGCTGAGTCGGCGGATTGCGCCAGCGGCGGCAACGGTTTGGGCAAGCGGCACTTCACCGAATCGGGTGACATTTGGGTGTTCTCCCATACGACCTCTTCCCGATGCTCCTGTTCCGTAGCGGAGCTTTCCTTGCTAAGTTATACAGCGTAGCAATCGTAGTGCCTACTGTAGGGGTAACCGTATCGGCGGGGAAGGGCGGATCCGACGGTGAGTCAGGACGCGGACTCCATGACGGCTGGTGGCTCGCTCACCGCGAGCCGGGACGGCGCGATCCTGCGACTCACGCTCGACCGGCCGGCGCAGCGCAACACGTTGAGTCACACCATGATCGACACGTTGGTGGCCGCGTTGACCGACGCCGCCACCGATGACACACTGCGGGCCATTCACATCCGGGGTGCGGGGGAAGACTTCTGCGCGGGTGTCGATTGGGTTGCCTCCAACAACAGCGCCGACCAGCGCCCCCGCACCGGCGACATCGTCCGGCGCGTGCCGCACACTTCTCATCGCGTGATCGAACTGGTGCACAGCATCCACCTGCCGGTCGTCTGCAGTGTGCGCGGATTCGCCGTCGGCCTCGGTTGCAACCTCGCACTGGCCGCCGACTTCACCGTGGCCGCGACCGACGCGGTGTTTTGGGAGCCATTCGCGGTAAGGGGATTCAGCCCCGATTCGGGCGCGACCTGGCTACTGCCCCGGCTCATAGGGCTGGCACGCGCAAAGCAAATGCTGTTGCTCGGCGACAAAGTCGGCGCGGCAGACGCCGCCGCCTGGGGATTGATCCACCAAGCAGTAGACCCGGCTGAACTGGACCGCGTGACCGGGGAACTGCTGACACGGCTGGCGACCGGACCCACGGTGGCGTTGGGACTGGCCAAGCAGGCTATCCACTACGGCCAGCACGCGACACTGAGCCAGTCGATGACGCACGAGTTGTTCGGCGTCGAACTGTCCTGTAGAACCAAAGATTTCAAAGAGGGGCTTGCGGCATTCCGTGAACGACGCCCACCACATTTCGGTGGCCGATGACCACCCGGCTACTGAACCACTAAGCAACGAGGGATGTTGATGTCTGCAAGCTCTGCACCGTCGTACGACACCATCAATTACGAAGTGGACGGGCACAAAGCCACGATCACCCTGAACCGGCCGGACGCTCTGAACGCTCTCAGCCCGCACATGATCACCGAGCTGCGTAAGGCCTACTCCGAAGCCGAAAATGACGACAACGTGTGGGTTCTCATCGTCACCGGCACCGGGCGCGCGTTCTGCACCGGCGCAGATGTCAAGGCGATTCCCGGTGACGGCAAGGTGATCAGCGAGCGGCCGTACCTGTCCAGCTATGAGCAGTGGGAGGCGCCGCAAGAAGGCACGCCGCCGTTTCGCACGATGGCCAAACCGGTGCTTGCCGCGATCAACGGATTGTGTTGCGGCGCCGGACTGGACTGGGTCACCACCGGCGACATCGTCATCGCCTCCGACAAAGCGACGTTCTTCGACCCGCACGTCAGCATCGGACTGGTTGCCTCCCGTGAGTTGGTCCGGGTAGCCCGGGTGCTACCTCGTTCGATTGCGCTGCGGATGGCGCTGATGGGCAAGCACGAACGGATGAGCGCGCAGCGGGCATACGAGCTCGGCATGATCAGCGAGATCGTCGAACATGAGCGACTGCTGGAGCGCGCCCATGAGATCGCCGACATCGTCAACTCTAATGCGCCCCTTGCCGTCCGGGGCACCCGGCTGGCCATCCTCAAAGGCCTGGACTTGCCGCTGCACGAAGCCGAGATGCTGGCCGAATCATTCCGCGAGCGCAACCTGCATACCGAGGATTCCCTTGAGGGGCCCAAGGCGTTCGTTGAAAAGCGGTCACCGGAGTGGCAGTGCCGATGAGCTTCGAGACCATCGAGCTCGACGTGGACAGTGGCGATCGCGTCGCCACCATCACGCTGAACCGGCCCGATCAGCTCAACGCGTTCAACCGAACCATGTGTGAGGAGATGGCCCGGGCGTGGCGGACCGTGAAGGCGGACGACTCGGTCAACGCCGTGGTGCTGCGGGCCGCCGGTAGCCGAGCGTTCAGCGTGGGCCTCGACGTCAAGACGCCCTACGGTCAACCCGAGAACATCTGGAATCACGAGGATCCCGGCGAAGCGCTCAGCCCGAAGTGGCAGAAGATGTGGAAGCCGGTGGTGTGCGCCGTACAAGGAATGTGCACAGCGGGTGCGTTCTACTTCATCAACGAGTCCGACGTGGTCATCTGCTCGACCGACGCGACGTTTTTCGACTCTCACGTCTCGGCCGGCCTGGTGTGCGCGCTGGAACCGGTAGGCCTGATGCGTCGCATCGGACTTGGTGAATCGTTGCGGATTGCCTTGATGGGTAACGACGAACGGGTCAGCGCGGACACTGCTCTTCGCATCGGTCTGGTGTCCGAAGTGGTCACACCCGAGGCACTGTGGACGCGTGCGCACGAGATCGCCGCGACGATTGCCGCCAAGCCTCCGTCGGCGACTCAGGGCACCGTCAAGGCGATCTGGGAGTCGCTGGACAAGCCGTATCGGGCGGCGCTGGACCAGGGGCTGATCTATACGCGGCTGGGGAATCCGATCGGCGTCGCCGAGCTGGCTGCTCGCGGCGAGGGCCGCAAACCGGATCCGACAATTCGATGACGTCGATGTCACAGCACCCGCTCAGTCGGCGCATCGACGATGTTCTGGGTCTGCAGCCGGACGCGCCGGGTCTGGAATATGACCGCCAATGGCTTTCGTGGGGACAGCTCGGCGAAGCGGCCGGACGGATCAGTTCGCTGATCGGCAGCCACCGGCCGCAGGTCGGAATTCTGCTGCGCAATCGCCCCGCGCAGGTTGCCGCGCTGCTCGGTGTGCTGCGCTGCGGAGCCACCGTGGTTGTCGTCAACCCGGGCCGCGGCGACGAGCGCCTCAAAGCAGACGTCGACCAGCTCGCGCTCCCAATGATCATCGGCGAGCCGGACGACCTGGCCGTGCTGGGCGCGCTGCCTGCCACGACGGTGCTGTCCGTCTCGGGCCTTGCTGACGAGCCAAAAGTATTTGCGGCCAACCGGACTCGCACGAACCACGAGGAGCGGCCCGGCGTTGCGGTGCGGATGTTGACCAGCGGAACTACCGGGCCACCCAAACGTGTGGACCTCACCTACGACATGCTGGCGCACAGCGCGATGGGTCCCGAAGGTGACCGGTCGCCGGCCCCGACGGAGCCGCGTCGCGGTGTTGCGATCGTCAACTCGCCGCTTGTGCACATCGGCGGGGTCTTCCGAATTCTCCAGTGCGTTGCCGAGGCTCGGCCGTTCGTGTTGCTGGAGCGATTCGAGCTCGACCGTTGGGCCGAAGCGGTGCGCGCGCATCGACCCCGTGCAGTGTCGCTGGTGCCGACCGCATTACGGATGGTGTTGCATTCCGATCTGCCTCGCCAGGATTTGGCGAGCATCCGCGCCGTGACCTCGGGCACCGCGCCGCTATCGCCTGAGGATTCCGAAGCGTTCACCGAGAAATACGGAATTCCGGTGCTGACCTCCTACGCCGCAACCGAATTCGGCGGTGGCATCGCGGGCTGGACGTTGGCCGACCACCAGAAGTACTGGCGGGCCAAACGCGGCAGCGTGGGGCGCGCTAACCCCGGGGCCGGATTGCGGGTGATCGGCGACGACGGCAACCCGCTCGGACCTGACCAAATCGGGCTGCTGGAGGCGAAGCCGGCTCAGCTGGGGCCTTCGGCGGAGTGGATGCGCACTACGGACCTGGCGCGCATCGATGCGGACGGGTTCCTGTGGATCATCGGCCGTGCCGATCAGGCGATCATTCGCGGCGGCTTCAAAGTCTCGCCTGAGGACGTACGCAGTGCGCTGGAAAACCACCCCGCGGTGGCAGGTGCAGCGGTAGTCGGGCGGTGCGACGAACGCCTCGGGGAAACGCCGGTGGCCATGGTGGAATTACGGGAGCCCGGATCGGCAGATGCGGCCGGACTCCTCGATTTCCTGCGAACGCGGTTGGCACGCTACGAGATTCCAAGCGACCTCGCCATCGTCGCTGAACTTCCGAGGACAGCGTCCGGCAAGCCTGATCTGAGCGCGGTCCGGCGTTACTTCAGTGATACGGCTTCCGCGGCGCAGGGCGACCATGCCACGTGACTCGCCAACAGTCGCCGCAATTCTGCGCTCCCAGGCCCAAAGCAGAGGCGATCATCCACTGCTGATCTGCGACGCCGAACGGGTCAGTTACACCGAGGCCGAACGTCTTTCCGCGCGGCTGGCTCGTGGGCTCATCGCTCGCGGCGCCGGTAAGGGCAGCCACGTCGGACTGCTGTACCCCAACGGCGTCGCATTTGTCGTCGGCATGCTGGCCGCGGCGCGAATCGGCGCCGTCGTCGTACCGTTCTCAACGTTCTGCACCGCGCGTGAACTGCGCGAGCAACTCGTCGACAGTGACACCGAGATCCTGCTCGCCGCCAGGTCGTTTCGATCCCACGATTACGTGCAACGGCTGACCGAACTGTTGCCCGGCTTGGACTCCGGCGATCCGCTGTTCGACGTCACCGCGCCGCAGTTACGTCACGTGATCTTCGATGTCGCATCCGTCTGTCGGCAGGCTGAGGCAGTCGACGACGCGCATCTGAGGGCGATGGAAGACGACGTCGAGGGCTCGGATCCGCTGGCGATCGTCTACACGTCCGGTTCCACCAGCACCCCTAAAGGAGTGGTGCACAGCCACGCCGCGCTGCTGGACCACCAGCGAAACCTCAACACCATCCGCAACCTGACCGCAGCTGACAAGCTGTTCTGCAATTCGCCGTTCTTCTGGATCGGCGGATTCGCATTCGGCCTGCTGGCAACTTTGGTCGCCGGGTCGACGCTGGTCTGCTCGAATGCCATTGACGCCGGCGAGGTGCTCGATTTGCTCGAGGCCGAAAAGCCGACCATGACAAATGGTTTCGCAGCTGGGATCGCGCACCTGGCCGACCACCCGAGTTTCGCTCGACGCGACCTGTCGTCGATGCGACGCGGGAACCTATATCCGATCATGGCGCCGAGCGCTCGGCCGGCCGACCCGGAACTGCGACACAACATGCTCGGGATGACCGAGGCAGGCAGCGTTCTGCTAATCAGCGACGACGAATCCGATCAACCCGCGCAGCGGCGTGGATCGTTTGGCAAGCCGGCGCCCGGCTTCGAGACAATGATCATCGAGCCTGACATGACAGGAGTCGGCGAACTCTGCATCCGCGGCCCATATCTGATGCAGGGCTATTACAAGCGCAGCCGCGAAGAATGTTTCGACGCCGACGGGTGGTTCCACACCGGTGATTTGATGCGCACCGACACCGACGGCTTCATCTATTTTGTCGCGAGGCGCAGCGCGATGATCAAGACGGCGGGAGCCAACGTTTCGGCCACCGAGGTTGAGAAGACCATCGCCAAACTCACCGGCATGGAGGCGTACGTCGTCGGTATTCCAGACGCCCAGCGGGGGCAGCTGGTTGCCGCGGTTGTCGTCGGTTCCGGTTTCGACGAAGCAGCGTTGTGTGAGCGGCTCAGGGACGAATTGTCGACCTACAAGATCCCCAAGCGCTTCCTCGCCCTGCCCCGCACCGAACTACCGATGCTTTCCAGCGGAAAGGTCGACACGAAACAACTGAAGAAGCTGTTCGATGCCTGACCCGACGCCCGCATGCACCATCGACCAACTCGTGCGGTTTCACGGCGCCCACGACGGCGCCAAGCCGATGGTGATCGATCCGATATCACGAGTCAGCTACCGCGAACTCGACACGACCACCAGGGATTTGGCCGCGGCGTTCGTCGAGGCCGGTGTCGGCAAGGGCACCAGGGTGGGCCTGATTATGCCCAACAGCGTGCGATGGGTGCAGGTCGCCGTCGCGCTTACGCGCATTGGCGCCGTACTGGTTCCGCTGAGCACCCTGCTGTGGGCCCGCGAACTAGTCGCGCAACTGCGGGTCGCCTCAGTGCAGTTCTTGGTCAGCGTCGAGGAATTCCGCGGCCACCGCTATCTGGACGAGCTCCGATCTACGCATCTTCCCGCCCTGGGTCAGGTCTGGACGGTCGACACGCTCGCCACTGCCACTGCGAGCCGGCGGGCCCGCGGGATCGTCGGCGCCATGACCGAGACGGTCACCGCCGCCGACCCGCTTGTCATCATCTTCACCTCGGGCAGCAGTGGGGCACCCAAGGGCGTTATGCACTCGCACGGAAGCGCATTGGGCGCCGTGCAATCGGGGCTGGCGGCGCGCTGTATCACCTCTGATACCCGCCTGTATCTACCCATGCCGTTCTTCTGGGTGGGCGGCTTCGGCAGTGGAATTCTGTCCGTGCTGCTTGCCGGTGCCACGCTGGTCACCGAGGAGGTGCCACAGCCGGAAACCACTCTTCGGCTGCTAGAAAGCCAGCGAGTCAACCTATTTCGAGGCTGGCCCGATCAAGCGGAAGCACTGGCACGGCAGGCGGGCTCGGTCGGCGTCGACCTTTCCGCCTTGCGACCGGGCAGCCTGGAAGGCCTGCTCCCGCCCGACCAACGCTCTCAACCCGGAGCACGGGCCACGTTGTTCGGCATGACCGAAGCGTTCGGACCTTTCTGTGGCTACCCCGCCGACACCGACATGCCGCCGACGGCGTGGGGTAGTTGCGGAAAGCCGTTTCCCGGCATGGAAGTTCGCATCGTCGACCCCGGGGGCGGCAAGCCGGTCGCGGCGGGAACCGTTGGAATGATGCAGATCCGGGGACCGCACACACTACGCGGAATCTGCCGACGCAGCCGTGAAGATTTGTTCACCGCCGACGGCTTCTACCCCACCGGCGATATCGGCCACCTTGACGACGATGGATTCCTCTTCTACCACGGCCGGTCCGACGACATGTTCAAGGTCAGCGGCGCCACCGTGTACCCCAGCGAGGTCGAGCGCGGGCTTCGCGCCATCGACGGCGTCAAGAACGCGTACGTCACCAACGTGCCCGGCGCCGCCGGGGAGCGCGTGGGCGCGGTGGTGGTGTGCGGCGACCGCGCGCTGACTGCCGACCAGTTGCGCAGCTCCGCACGCAAACTGCTGAGCGCGTTCAAGGTTCCGACGGTATGGCTGTTGCTGGAATCCGACGACGACGTCCCGCGCGGCGGCACCGGGAAGCCCGACACCCATCGCCTGCGGGAGATGCTGATCGAAGTGAACCCGCCTTATGGGACCCGGGTAAAGGGTTGACAGTTCTGCGACTCGAAGGCCTTAACCGTTGAGGGAATATTCGCGTACATCGGACCGATGGATGTATTCGCCTGGACTACATGGTCCTTGTTCGCATCAGGTGTGCTGTAGGTAAACCACGAGCACATCGAGGCCTGGGTCGGGATATTGTTTATCCAAACCCCAAAGGTCGACCCCGACCCGCCCGTGCGGTATAGGCCGGGCGCTATGTCGGCTCCTACCTGGAAGACACCGTTCCCCGGGATCGGGTCCAACGGATCGGCAACAGCCGGCGGCGCCGACGCGACCACAACCACGCAAGCAACGAGTCCGGCTGTTGCGCAAGGCACACGCTTTGTGGGCATGGTTCTCTCGTTCTGGAGTTGGAATCAGGTTGCCGCTCCGATTGGCAGCGTATGCCCGCGCGCGCCGGGGCAACAACAGATAGGCCCACCCCTGAGCTCGATGCGCGGCAACTGCGCGGTAACAGGTGGACTGTTAAGAGGCGTGGTTAACCTGATGCAACCAGAGGCACTGGCTCAATTCCCGGGCGAGAACCGGTCTGAACGGTAGTGGAAACGCTCGCAGCACGTGTGGGTCGACCGGAATGATTTCGGGTCGTCCCACCGTATAGTCCTTCCCACGCCACCGCAGCACCGCGTGGTTGGAGGCCAAGACGTTACGGCACCAGTCGACCGTGGGACCGTATGTGAGGCCCATCACGAAACCGTCTCCAAATCGGTAGGCACCCACTGGCGTGAGATATGCGCGCCCGGAACGGCGCCCGGTGTGCCGCAGGACCGCGTAGGCAGAGAACCGTCTGCCCGCCGTGGGCAGGACGAGAGCGTTGTAGCGTTTCAGTACTTTGATGCCCAAGCCGTGATTGTGTCGAACGATTCTCACGATTCCCGCGATTACCAAAAGATGGATGGT
>Ga0302326_10008943_pt1 | contig 22025 bp, 16 predicted proteins | sample Palsa_T0_3_FD_202264 | JGI IMG/M metagenome (GOLD analysis project Ga0302326, IMG submission 202264) | Peat permafrost microbial communities from Stordalen Mire near Abisko, Sweden - Palsa_T0_3 | ecosystem: Environmental > Terrestrial > Soil > Palsa > Peat permafrost | place: Sweden: Abisko... | reverse complement strand
CGTGCGACATGACTGCGCGGCGGACGAGTTCCGGCCATCCCCGCTGTTTCAGAATTTCATTGCCCTTATAGGGATGGTCGTCGAGGCTGGGGTACTTCTCATAGTCGAAGTCATGGATGAGCCCAACCATGCCCCACAGGTCCTCCTCAGACATTCCCTCGGGGGCGAAAGGCCTTGCGGAGATTCGCTCCGCAGGACCGCCGAGGGCGGCTATCCCCACATGATCTTTTTTCCCGCTCCCGCCGAATTTTCTTGCGCAGGCGCGCATGCAGGCCTCGACCGCCAGGGCGTGCTTGCGCAAACTTTCCGAATGCGTGAACTCAGTTAGTAAACACCACGCGGACTCGCGATCAATCATGCTATTGCCCCGTTTTTTGCGGGATTTCGCGGCTTGCCTTCGGCAATCGCCGGCCAAACTCACGGTTTTAGGCATTTTAACCTTGACTTCCACAGGGCATGTACCGCAGATTGTCCCTGCGGGCGGATCTTCCCCCAGTTCAGATCCGCTTGCTTAGCTTTAAGGAGTAGCCCGCTCTGGCACTCCCACAACCCGATGGCCACGACTCTTGCCCCGGTCGATTCAAGGGAAGTCGTTCGTTGCGATCACTGCCTGCTGGTTCAGTTCCGTACCCTTAACAACAATTGCCGGCGCTGCCACTCGTCCCTGGACGAGGAGCCCGAGCCTGAACCGGTGGTGATGGCACCGCCGGTAATGATGCCCGTGCCCGGTATGGGCCGCGGACATCTGAACCTGGCGACGTCGATCCGCTCGCTGCGCCTGCGCAGCGGGTTGAGCCAGCGGCAACTGGCCGGACGCATGTCTGTGCCGCGGACTTACGTTTCCAAAATCGAAAACGAGAAAGCTACGCCTACGCTGTCTTCCCTGGAGCGGCTGGCGCGCGCACTGGAGGTGACCGTGCCGGAACTGCTCAGCGGCGGAGAAAAGAACCGCCGGGACGAAATCAGCGAGCTGATGAAAGATCAGTTCATCGCGGAGATTCTGCCGTTCGTGTCGCAACTGAACGGGATGCAGATGTCGAGCATCCTGACCCAGGTGCGGGATTTGACGGTGCGGCCGAGAAGGACCGCGTGAGCAAAGGCCGGCCTGCGCCCGGCGGACAGCCGAGGGCGGCTGGTCCCCACATAGACTTTACATAGACTTTTATCCGGGCAAACCTGCCAACTCGACGCCGGGGCCAGCCATGGTCCCGGCTTTTTCTGATTCCCCCGAAGTGAATCCAGAATAGATTCATCGACATCTATCCAGCATGAACCTGGAAGAAGCTGGAAATGTTTTTTCTCCCTGGCCGCTGCTTTCAGCAGCGAGTCAGCCTCAGGCCGAGGGATGGGGGGATGAGCCTCTGCGCGGAGCAGCGCCGATCGCGAATTCTGCCGTCACCGACGATTCGCTGCTCGATGCCTACTCCCGCGCGGTCACGAGCGCGGTGGAACGCGTCAGTCCATCGGTTGTGAATATCGAAGTGCATCAATCTGCCGGGCGCACGCGGACGGGCGAGCCGCGCGAACGGCGTGGCGGAGGCTCAGGATTCGTATTTACTCCGGACGGCCTGATTCTTACCAACAGCCACGTTGTGCATGACGCTCGCCGCATCGAAGTCACTCTGGCCGATGGACGGCGCATGTCGGCGACCGCTCTCGGCGACGATCCTGCGAGTGACCTCGCCGTCATTCGGATCGAGAAGCCACAGGTGGACGAACCCGGCTTGACCGCCGCGACTCTCGGCGATTCGCAGCGCCTGCGCGTGGGACAAGTCGTGATCGCAATTGGCGCGCCTTACGGATTTCAGTCCACGGTTACGGCCGGAGTGGTGAGCGCTCTGGGGCGCTCGCTGCGATCATATTCCGGGCGGCTAATCGACGATGTAATTCAGACCGACGCCGCGCTGAACCCGGGCAACTCCGGCGGACCGCTGGTGGATTCCGCCGGGCGTGTGGTCGCAGTGAACACCGCGACGATCCTGCCGGCGCAGGGAATCTGTTTTGCCATCGGCATCAACACGGCGAAGTTCGTGGCCAGCCGCTTGCTGCGCGATGGCCGCCTCCGCCGCAGTTATATTGGCGTCTCGGCCCAGACGGTGCCCATTCATCGCCGGGTGGTGCGCTTTTACAATCTGCCGAGAGAGACCGGCGTTGTTGTGTTATCGCGAGAGGAGAACAGTCCGGCGCAGCGCGCAGGCGTGCGCGAGGGCGATGTGATGGTCGCGCTGGAAGGCCATCCTGTGGCCGGAGTAGACGATCTGCATCGCGTGCTGACTGATGTCCGTGTGGGCGTAAGTTGCTCGCTGACGGTGTTGCGGTATACGGAGAAGCTGGAGTTGCAGATTGTGCCGGAGGAAGCGAAGTAGGCGTGGAGACGAGCTCCTGTGAATCCGAGAGCAAGAGGCGAAGAGCCGCTGTCGGATATATGGGGCTGTGACGGCGCGGCTTAAAGCCGCACGCTTTCAGAGCAGAGTCGAAAAATTGAGTTTTTCCGAAGAAAGCGGTGGCCCTCCCTCATTGCTTCCCGCTTCCCCGCTGTGTTAGCGTCATCAGTCGGAAAGGGATGGGCTTTGCAGGCAAGAATTCCCGCCGGGCTGGATCGCAAGGAGACCGAAGTATACCGGCAACTTGATCCAGAGCGGCTTCCGCGACACATCGCGATCATCATGGACGGCAACGGGCGCTGGGCCAAGCGGCGCCACATGCCGCGCGTGGCCGGGCACCGAGCCGGAGTGGCGGCCGTGCGTTCCACGGTGGAAACAGCCGCGCGCATCGGGGTTCATGCGCTGACGCTGTACGCCTTCTCGGAAGAAAATTGGAAGAAGCGGCCCAAGAGCGAAGTGGATTTCCTGATGCGTCTGCTCAGCCGCTACCTGAAAGCGGAAGTCCCGACGCTCAACAAAAACAACATCCGGCTGGAATATATCGGACGGCAGCACGAGCTGCCGGAAGATGTGCAGGAGCGCATGGCCTGGGCTCGCCAGAGTACGGCGCAGAACACTGGCACCGTGCTTACGCTGGCGCTGAACTACAGCGCCCGCAGCGAACTGGTGGATGCTTTCCGCTCCATGGTGAGTTCAGCCTCGCAGAATGGAGGCCTGGAGCATCTGCGCATCGACGAGGACACCGTTGGCAGGCATCTGTACACGCGTCACTTGCCCGATCCTGACCTCGTGGTGCGCACCTCCGGGGAAATGCGGCTCAGTAATTTTTTGCTCTGGCAGTTGGCCTACGCTGAAATCTACGTGACGCCCACTTTGTGGCCCGATTTCCGGGGCTTGCATCTGCTCCAGGGCATCGCAGAGTATCAGAAGCGAGAGCGGCGCTACGGCGGATTGAATCATGGCGACTCTCACGGTCACCCCGGCGATGGGTGCGAGCCGGGTACGGAGCTGGCCGATTCCGAAGCCGGGGTAGAACCCTACTCACCCGCAACCAACTCACTCGATACGCGTCTTCACTCCCGAACTCATGGCTCGAAAGCTTCGCGCAAGCGCTAAAGCGGCGGTTGGCAGGGCGTGGCTGCCGTGCTGAAGCGCATCGCGACCGCGGTGGTGCTGATTCCGGTTGTACTGTTGCTGGTGCTGCGCGCGCCGGTGCCGGTGGTGGCTCTGGTAACCGCTGCCATCGTACTCATTACCGTCCAGGAGTTCCTGAAGCTGACGGAATCCTACGGCGTTCAGCCGATGAGCATCCCCACGTATATCTTCGTTGGGTTGTTCTTCCTGCTGCTGGCGGCGACTGCGGCCGGCGAAACACCGCAACTCTCCGCGTTGAAATTCGTGCTTGCGGCGGCATTTGCGTGCGCGCTTGCTCCCTTTCTTTTTCTAGCCATCAGCATGCGGAGATCACAATTGAACAGCGCGTACTCCAGCGCGGCAGCCTCGACCTTTGCGTTTGTCTATATTGCCCTCCCCATGGCGATGCTGGTGCAGTTGCGGCAGCAGTGGGCCGGAGCGTTCTGGTTGCTCTACCTTCTTCTGATCGTTTGGGCGGGAGACATTTTCGCTTACTTCGTTGGCCGATCCCTGGGGCGGCACCTGATGGCGCCGCGTATCAGCCCGAAGAAAACCTGGGAGGGTGCGGGGGCTTCGCTGGCCGCAAGCCTCGTCGTCGGAAGCCTGTTGTTCAGCCATGCTCTGCCGATTAGTTCATTTCTGCTGCGGCTGGGATTGATCCAGCGTCGCGACGGCCTGTTCGGATTGGAGAAACCGGAGCTGTGGCCGATCGTCCTGCTGACGATTGCGTTGAATATCGCCGCACAGCTCGGCGATCTGGTGGAATCACTTATTAAGCGGGGAGCCGGCGTGAAGGATTCCGGCACGATTCTGCCCGGCCACGGCGGCATGCTCGACCGTATTGATGCCTTGCTCTTTGCCGCTCCCGTGCTGTGGTACTACGCGGCTTGGCGCGTTGTGCAGTAACGCAGTCGCTTAGATGCCGTAGTTCACACCGCGAAGGCCGTCTTTGTACGCCTCGCGAGCTTCGGTGGCTTTGGTGTGGGCGTCGTGCTCACGAAAGTGGGCATCGTCCCATTTTTCCATGGCGATCATGGAATGGTCGGAAGTGGCTAAGGCTTCCTCGGCGCGAATAGCGGCGACCCATTCGTCGGTCGCCTGCTTGTAGGCAAGACGCAATTGATCAAGATTGACTTCGCCCATAGCGTTGCAGAGTAGCCTTACCTGACATCGCGGTCAATTCGGCGAAACACAATTCACGGAAAATTAACAAAGAGGTGTTCTTGTGGTATGGGGTCGATTCGAATTCGCATCCCCTCGGCTGCCAAAGCCGCGATTGATTTTGCGGACCTTACGGTGGCTTTGAAGCCGAGCCCTTGCAAAACAAATTCAAACTGACCCGCTGCCGTTCTTATGCTTTGTTTGCCTGAGCAAACGGCGGCCGAAACCTAGCGGCCCGACACACCTGGGCGGCCGGGCAGCCAAGGGCGGCTGTCCCCACATGAGCCGGGCATATCTGACGCACTTCTCTACACAACCAATTCACTGGCCCGCCGACTTCGAGGATCCTGATGACCCCTCGAACTCTTCGGCCATCCAGCGCTGGAGGGCGGTGATGTCTTGCTGGCGTCCGAGGAAGTTCTTCACCAAGTCGTTGGCGGGCATGGAACCACCCGGTTCGAGCACGACGCGGCGGTAGCGCATGGGAGCGTCGCCGGCGAGCAGGTTCTGATGATCGAACTGCAGGAAGAAGTCTTCGGCGATCACTTTGTCCCAGAGATAGGTGTAGTAGGCGGAAGAGTAGCCGCCGAGGTGACCGAAAGAGGCCCATAAGTGGGTTTCGGGGAGCGGCGCGAAGAGCGTGTAACGTCGACTGTCGTCGAGGGTAACGGTGTCGAGATTTACGTCTTCGGGCTTGGACTTGTAAATGTCGTAGGAAATTGCAGTGAGCGAATTCTGGCGATCGACCCAACTGCCGCGTCCGAAGGCGGAGGCGCGGTTCATGCGGGCGACCAGGTCGGCAGGAATCGGCTCGCCGGTTTGGTAGTGGTGGGCGAATTTGGCCAGGACCTGGGGACTTCGAATCCACTCTTCGAGCATCTGCGAAGGAGCTTCGACGAAATCCGACTCCATAGTAATACCGCTAATGCCGGCCCATGGCTGCTGGCCGCCGAGGATGTGATGCATCAGGTGGCCGAATTCATGGAAGAAAGTTTGCACGTCGCCGTAGTCCATGAGCCCGGGATCGGTAGCAGTGGGCGCCGGGAAGTTGCAGACCAGGATGGCTTCGGGCAGTTGTTTGCCGCGAATGCCGTCGAGTACCGGGGCCATTTCAGCGTGACTGTATTTGCCGGGGCGGGGATGCATGTCGAGATAGAAGCGGCCGATGGGCTTGCCGCTATCGATGACGATCCAAGTCTCGACCGCCGGATCCCAGGCGGGAACGTCGGGCTCCGGCTGGAAGCTGACGCGGAAAAGTTCCGCAGCGGCGTCCAGAATTCCTTGTTTTACCTGCATAAAGGGAAAATAAGGACGCACCGACTGAGAGTCGAAATCGAAGCGGGAGCGGCGAACCAATTCGGAGAGATAGCCGGTTTCGTAGCTCCAGATTTGCTTGGCGCCGGGGGTCGTCTTTTGTTTTTCGGAGAGCAGCATTTCAAATTCGCGCTGAGCCAGCGGGCGGGAAGCCGCATTCACCTGCTGGATGAAGTTCGCAATATTGTGGCCCTTGGCAATCATTTTATCGGCGGCATTGTAGTCAGCCCAGGAGGCATAGCCGAGAAGCGAGGCGATTTCGTAGCGTGTTTTCAGAAGGCTGGTGAGCGCCTCCTGATTCTTGGGGTAGGCGCGCGTGTTGAAAGCGAGGGAGACACGGCGTCGCAGAGAATCGCTTTTCGCGAAGGTGAGCACGGGGAAAACGTCGGGGTAATCGGTGGTGAGGTGGATCTTGCCGTCGGCTCCGGGTTTGTGGCGACTGATGAAGTCCTGGGGCAGGCCGTCGAGTTCAGAGGGGTCGGCCTCGATGAGCTTCTGGCCATCGGCGATATTGCGATCGAACATCGATTGCTCTTCGCTGGACTGATCGCTGAGTTGCTTCAGGCGGGCGCGAGTAGCGTCGTCTTTATCGACGCCGGCGAGGCGGAACTGCAGCAGTTGGCGCTCGACGTAGTGGCGGGTGGCGGAGTCCGAGTCAGAACGATCGACTGCGGCGAGAGCATTGTACACATCATGGTTGAGCACGATCGCCGTCTGGGCCGCATTCGCTTTGGTGTGCATCGCGGTGGCATGATCGCGGAAGCCGGAATCGGGATGGACCTGTTCCATGAGTCCCGCGAAGTAGCCGGCGGTATTGATCTGGCGAAAGGCCTCGTCGAGGGGCGCGAGAGTGTTATCAATGGTGCGGGGTCCTTTGACGGCGAGCAGAGTGTCGATGGAGCGCTGGGCAGCCGCGAGACGGTCGTTCTCGATTTTTTCAAAGGCGGCGATGTCCGGTTTGGAGGCCCACACGGTGGGTTGGGATACGGTCACCCGCTGAGCGGAGAGCACGGCGGCAAGAAGTAGTGGAAGGCAGAGAACAATGGCTAAGCGCGCAGCGAGCAACATGGAAGAACCTCGGTTTAGTTAAAAGATTCCCGATGGGGACGATTCAGAACCTGCCCTGATGTGCGGTTCGATTGTTGATGAGGGCGTCCGGCGGTGTCAAGCGCGAGGCGGGAAAAATGCGCGATTCAACAAGACTGGGATGCGATGTTCTGTCAGACCCAGTTGGTTCAGGGTCCAGAGCTTTGGGCCCGCCACAGAGGAAGACGTCCGGGTTAATTCTTGTCCACAGAGGAGGCGATTTTCACATAGTTTGAGCTGACAGAAAGTTCCATCCAGTGGTGGCGACGAGGTCCAAACGAAGGTAACGTTCCCTGTTGATTACCTGTTTTTGGTGCCGATAGGCTTGTGGTAACGTTGAAATTACCGCATATTCAGAAGGCTTGAATAAGCTCTCTTGGTCCCCGTGTCTTCACCGACTCGCAAACCGGCCATCCACATTGCGTGGACAACGGTCACGTATCGCAGTGTGGCGCTGCTGATATTGGCTGGGGCAGCCCTGTTTTTGGGGGGGATGCGATTGGCCTTTCCGCAATTCACCCAGAACAGCATCAAGGTAGCCGACGGTGTGGCCAACAAAGTTTTGGAGCGGGTGGCGGGGATGGCACCGCCCGCGGGCGGCGGCATGTCCACGGCGCAGCAGGCTCATTTTACGGCGCTCGACGGGACGGTGCGGATCAAGAAAGGCACTGGCGAAAGCTGGGTAGCGGCGGACTATAACGTCCCTCTGGAAAAAGGCGACGTGGTGCAGACCGGTTCGGAAGGCATGGCCAAAGTAGTGTTCAACGACGGCACCAGCTATACGGTGAAGCAAGATTCGTTGATCGTGATCGAAGAAAACTCGGCCAACGATCAGCAACAGACGAATGTGGCGGTGGCGGTGAGCACGGGAACCGTGGACCTATCGACCGCGACGTATTCCCAGGGATCGAAATCGCAGGTGATCGTGGCGGGAGCGACGGCGTCGCTGGCTCCGGAATCGACAGCGCAGGTACACAACGATCCCAAACTCGATCAGCACGAGATTTTGATGAAGAAGGGCTCTGGTGAAGTGCACCGCAACGGGGAAACCGTGGAACTGGCCAACTGGGAGAAGGTCAGCTTCCGGGCTGAAGAAGCCCATATGGAAAAGGCCAAGGGGACGGGGCCGCCAACGCCGATTTCCCCAGCCAACATGGCGCCGTTGTTTACCTCTGGCGACACGACGAAGGATGTGGAGTTTTCCTGGACGCCGATGGCGAATGCCGTGGCCTACCGGTTGCGGATATCGAGGAATCCATATTTCTCTTCAACCCTAGTGGATAAGAAAGTGAATACTGCCGATGTAACGGTTACCAGCCTCGGAGAAGGGGCGTATTACTGGGTGGTACAGTCATATGAAGCGTCAGGCAAGGAATCGGTGGAAAGCGAGAAGAACCGTTTTACGATTATCCCCAAGGGGAAGCAGACGGAAGCGATTGATCTGGAATTGGATCCTTTCATTCAGCATGGACATGTGATTGAGGTCACGGGGAAGACGCTGGTAGGGGCGCGGGTGATGGTGAATGGACGGGAAGTGCCGATGATTGGCACCGACGGTTCATTTCATTACTTCACGCCGCCGCTGGCGACCGGTGAGGCCGTGATCACGGTGACGGCGCAGACGGCGCAAGGTGGGGTGAATACACAGCAGAAGAAGATCGTGATTGAGTGAGAGGGACGTCGGTCGGACAGAGGATAAGCAGAGGGCAGGTTCCGGTTAGTGCTTCGTCAGGAGTGCTTCCGCGGGAGTGCTTCCTCGGGAGTACAAGGAACCTTTGGTCCCGGCATAGCTGCTAGCATCTCATTAGACTGGAGATAGCAAGCGGTCGCGCGGGATGGGGCAAACCGGCTGTTGCCGGGAATCGGTACGGTGCTAACAACGCAGTACGGTGCTAATAACAAAGGTCAGCAGGTAGATAGCGAGAAGATTTCGTCATGTCAAGCAACGGATTTCATTCATCGCGTTCACACAACCTCAGGTCGCTGTTCAGCCTGTTCTCGAGCGACCTGGCGATAGATCTGGGAACGGCCAATACGCTGGTGTACGCGCGCGGCAAGGGCATCGTGGTGAACGAGCCCTCCATCGTCGCCATTAACAAGAATACGGGCGAAGTGGAAGCCGTGGGCAAAGAGGCGAAAGAGATGCTGGGGCGGACACCAGGCAACATCGTGGCCATTAAGCCCATGAAGGACGGGGTGATTGCCGACTTTAAGGTCACGGAGAAGATGCTCAACTACTTCATCCAGAAGGCGCACAACCGGAAGATGCTGGTGCATCCGCGGATTGTGATTGGGGTGCCTTCGGAAATCACGCAGGTGGAGAAGCGCGCGGTCATGGATTCGGCGTATCGCGCCAAAGCGAGCGAAGTGCATTTGGTGGAGCAGGCCATGGTGGCGGCGATTGGAGCGGGGTTGCCCATTACTGAACCGAGCGGAAACATGGTGGTGGACATCGGCGGCGGCACCACGGACATTGCAGTGATTTCACTGAGCGGCATCGTCTACTCGCGCTCGGTGCGGATGGCTGGAAATCAGATGGACGAAGCCATCATGAATTATCTGAAGCGGAAATATAACCTGCTGATCGGCGAGCGTACCGCCGAGCAGATCAAAATGGAAATTGGCTCCGCTCACCAGCTCGACAAGCCGATGACGATGGAGATCAAGGGGCGTAACCTCATAGAGGGTGTGCCGAAGACGATCACGGTGGACGATGGAGAGATCCGGGAGTCGTTGAGCGAATGCGTTTCGACGATTATGAATGCGATTCGCGTGGCACTCGAGCGGACGCCACCGGAGCTCTCGGCGGATATCAGCGACCGCGGCATCGTACTCACGGGTGGGGGTGCGCTTCTGAAGAATCTGGATAAGCGAATTCGCGAGGAAACCGGGCTGCCGGTTTCCATTGCCGATGATCCGCTGTGCAGCGTGGTGCTGGGCACCGGCAAGATGCTAAGCGACTTCAAGCTGCTGCGGAAGATTTCGATCGAATAAGTAAGTACCGAGTACCCAGTTGTAAGTTCCGAGAGCAACCGAACCACTCTCCGCTCAATTGACTTGCCCGGTACTTGGTACTCGGAACTGTCTTTATGGAATCCGTACTTGGCCGTTACCGCAATCTGACCATCCTGGTGGGAGTTTTGTTTTTGCAGGTACTGGGACTGGCGGTGCAAGTGAAGCGGAGCGCGGACGCTGAGAACACGCGTCTGATCCGCATCTGGGCGGTAGGCGCAATTACTCCCTTCGAACGCGGGCTGGTCCGGGTGCAGAACGGCAGCCGTAATCTCTGGCGCAACTACTTTTTCCTGCGCGGGGTGCGGGCGGAAAACCGCGAGCTCAAAGCGCAGATTGAGCAGATGCATCTGGAGCAGGTGCGGCTGAGTGAAGACGCCGCGCAGGCGCGCCGCTTGCAGATGCTTCTGTCATTTAAAGAACAGTACATTGCGAAAACCGTTCCGGCCCAGGTGATCGGTTCGAGTGGGAGCGATTTATCCCGGTCGATGTACATCGACAAGGGTTCGAATGACGGGATTGCGCCGGACATGGCAGTGATCACGGCTGCCGGCATCGTAGGCAAGGTGTTGCGCGTATATCCCTCGACCTCCCTGGTGCTGATGATCAACGATCAGACCAGCGGCGTGGGCGCGATGCTGGAGAAGTCAAGGTTGCAGGGTGTACTGCAGGGAACCGCCAACGGAGAAGTGGTTTTGCAGCGAGTGATGAGCGATGAGCAGGTTGCTCCGGGAGACACGGTGCTGAGCAGCGGTGGGGACCAGATCTTTCCCAAAGGACTTCCGGTGGGCACGGTCAGGAAGGTGGGTGCGGGGAAGGAAATGTTTTTGAACATCCTGGTGAAGCCGGCGGCGGATCTGAGCCGGCTGGAAGAAGTTCTGGTGGTAACGCAGAAGCAGGAGCGCGAGGCGGTAGCGGAAGGCTCGGGTAGAGTGCGCGCAGCCGATATTCTGGCGCAACGACTGCCCTCGGTACCCGACAAACCCGCAGTGGACGCTAAGGCGGCTTCGGGTGGAAGCGCCAGTGGCGCGAGTGAGCAGAGCGCCTCCGCCAGCGCTAAACCGCAGCTGGCCAACACCACCAGGGCCGAGAACGGAAATGGGACGAAACTTTCAGGGGTTTCTCTGGCGGGCGGCACTGCTGCGACACGCAGTACGACGACGGTCGCTGCGCCACCGCCGGCGAATGGTGGAGTTTCGAGCAAGGTTGTAGAAAAGGCGCCTTCCGGTGATTCAGCGATAAAGGGAAACCGGGGGGCAGCGGTCCGATCACAGGACGCTTCGGGCGCGACCGGTTCAGGCACGACGAGTTCAGGCCGGACCAGTTCGGGCACAAGTTCGAACGCTGCGACTTTCCCGGCGAAGCCAACCGTCAAACGGGCCAAGCCTGCCAACGACGTGGCCACGCCTGAACCGCCTGCCGCGGAAGACAATCCTCACTAGCGTGCCCATCACTTATACATCCGGGGAGCAGATCGAGGTTTACCGGTTCAGCATTCCGGTGACGGTGGGTGTTCCATTGCTGGCGCTGTTTCTGCAGTCGTTTGTTCCGCGACGAATTTCCTACTTTTCCTATCTTGACCTGCCGTTGCTGGTGACCATTTTTTTTGCCATGGCGCGGCGCAATCCGATTTCGGGGCTGTTCACCGGCGCAGCCATCGGCTTGGCGCAGGATATGCTGGGCGCCTATCCCATTGGAATTTACGGGATTGCGAAGACCGTGGTGGGGTATCTGGCGTCGTCTCTGGGCGCGAAGCTGGACGTTGAAAACGCCGGAGCGCGCCTGCTGGTCACACTGGGGTTTTACCTGGTTCATGCCGCGGTTTATTTTACGGTGGCGCGCGGTATGGTGAATCTTACTCTCGATTGGAGTTGGAAGGTTGGAATCCTGGCTGGACTGGCGAACGGGTTTGTTGGTGTTGGACTTTATTTTGTGCTGGACAAATTCAAGCAGAGAACGTGAAGACCGTCGTTGGTCGTTGGTCGTTTGTGGTTCGCCACGCATCGGCAACGTTTCCCGGGATGATGTCCCTCGTGACCCGCCGGGGCAACAGCGTGAGTTCCTTCTCGGCTTACAATGAAGGCACCGAAGCACGCCAACGACCAAAGACGAATGACCCACGACTGATCTATGTTCGGCCGCGACGATAAAGTATCGGAAATCCGCCTGACTGCGGCGCAGTACATGATCCTCGCCATTTTCCTGGTGCTGGCCTACGGATTGTGGCGGCTGCAGGTAATGCAGAGCGGATATTACGCTTCGGCGGCGGAGAAGAATCGCATCCGCAACGTTCCAATTCTTGCGCCCCGGGGAAAGATTCTGGACCGCGAAGGGCGCATCATCGTCGACAACTATCCGTCATTCTCGGCGCTGCTTTTGCGCGATTCCTCGCGCGACCTCAATGCCGACGCCGATCTGATCGCGCAGGGCCTGCATCTGGATGCGAACGAAGTGCGGGCGCGGATTCGCCATTTCGTGTCTATGCCGCAGTATCAGCCCATTTTCCTCAAAGAAGACATCACTCCGGATGAGCTGGCTTTCATCGACTCACATCGCAATGAGCTCCCCGAGCTGGATACGATCATGGCGCACCGGCGGCTGTATCCGCGAAACGGCTTCATGGCGCACCTGATCGGTTATGTCGGCGAAGTCACAGAAGACATGCTGAACCAGCCGCAGTTCGAACTCTACAACCCAGGCGATGTGGTGGGAGTGTCGGGCGTAGAGCGGCAGTACAACAACGCATTGATGGGGCAGAACGGCGCGCGGCGGGCGGTGGTGGATAGTCACGGGCGGGAAGTGGGGCTGCTCGGGGAAACCGCAGCGGTGCCGGGAAAACAGTTGAAGTTGACGGTCGATATTGATTTGCAGATCGCGGCTGAGGAAGCGCTGGAGGGGAAGAACGGCGCGATCGTTGCGATGGATCCGCGGACGGGAGAAATCCTGGCGATGGTAAGCCGTCCGACTTTTGATCCCAATGATTTTGCAGTCCGGGTCTCGCGCGATGAATGGAATAAACTCGTCACCGATCCGGACAAGCCGCTGCTCAACAAAGCCATTCAAGCGCAGCTGGCGCCGGGTTCGACGTTCAAGATCATCATGTCGGTGGCCGGTTGGCAGGAAGGAATTGCGCAAACGCTGCACGTGAACTGCACGGGTAGCGCGGAGTTTTACGGGCGCCGTTTCGGGTGTTGGGTAAAAGGCGGCCATGGCTTTGTCGAGTTGGAGAAAGCGATCTACCAGTCTTGCGACGTATTTTTTTATACGTTGGCGGAGAAGCTGGGCATCGAGCGCATTGCCAAGTATGCAACCGCGCTTGGTCTGGGACAAAAAACCGGCATCGATCTGCCCAACGAAGTGAGCGGGGTAATGCCCTCAGAAGAATGGAAGATTAAGAACTTCAAGCAGAAGTGGTTCGCCGGGGAAACCATTTCAGTCGGCATCGGCCAGGGCGCGATCGCAATTACTCCGGTGCAGTTGATGCGGGCGATTGCGGCGGTTTCCATGGGTGGGCGCATGGTCGTGCCCCACGTCGTCGACCCGCAAGAGCTTCCTCCGGGTTACGTGGAAACGAGCCACGTCACAGAAACGAAAAACATTCCCATCAATCCGGACGGATGGACCTTCATTACCGATGCCATGTCGAGAGTGCTGCTGCCGGAGGGCACGGCTCCTTCGGCGCATATTCCAGGAATTGATATAGCGGGGAAAACGGGATCAGCGCAGATTGTTTCGCTGGCGACGCGGGCGAAGTTTAAGAATAGTGAAGCGCTCGCACAGAACGGCTGGTTCGTCGGATTCACGCCGCGGCGGAATCCTGACATTGTAGTCTGCATCCTGTTCGAAGGCGGGGAGCACGGCAGATTGGCAGCGCGGCTGGCGACACAGGTGATCAAGGCTTACGTCGACAAGCAGCGGCGCCTGCCCAGCAAGATGGCAGAGAAAGAGGAGAAAGAGAAACAAAAGAGCGACGGCGAGGTTGACATGGCAGCTCTCTGGACCGCGCCGGAAGGAGACAAGCTGGAAGGCGGCCGATACGTCGTAAAGCTGCCGAAGAGGCCCTTGGCGGTCGCGACTGCCGCGCCGGGACTGCCCCAATGATTTCTTTCACGGAGGCAAGGAGGTTCGGAGCAAACCGCTAGAAACTGCATTTATGGCACGCTACGTTTCATTTCGTGATTTCGACTGGGGACTGCTGGTCTTTGTGCTCCTGATCTGCGGGCTGGGAGTGATGGAGATCCGCAGCGCTACGATGCACACGAAGTTCGCCGGCTCTCATGTTCGCCAGGTCTATTGGATTCTCGGTGGAGTAGGGGCGATGTTCCTGATCAGCGCGGTGAACTATCAGGCGCTTCTCGACCGTATCCACTGGTTCTACATTGCGGCGGTCGCTTCGCTGGTGGCGGTACTTCTATTCGGGCAGAAATATCTGGGGGCAAAACGGTGGATCAAGATGCCCGGCGGGAATCACTTCCAACCTTCCGAATGGGTGAAACTGATCCTTATATTGGCAATGGCGAAGTTTTTTGCCGATTTGCGACATCGCGATCTTTCCTGGTCGGATTTTATGAAGGCCGGGGCTATCGTGGTCATTCCCATGCTCCTGGTGTTGAAACAGCCTGACCTGGGGACGGCTCTCACCTACATTCCTATCGCAATCATGGGAGTCTTCCTGGGCGGAATGCAGTGGAAACAAGGTTTGCTGGTGGTTGTGTTGGCGGCGGTGGGCGTGGGGGCGGTGTTTTTTGTTCCACGGGTGCATGTCTTGAAGTCTTATCAGAAGCAGAGGCTCACCAGCTTTGTGGACCCTGAACTTGATCCCCAAGGGTCGGGGTATCAAGTTGAGCAATCCAAGATTGCGGTGGGTTCGGGAGGGCTGTGGGGGGGGAAAGGCTCGCAAACACACGGCGCTTTCCTGCCTGTGCCGCAAACGGATTTTATTTTTGCGGCTTTTGCCGAAGAGCATGGATTCGTGGGCGCGCTGGGGGTTCTGCTGTTATACTTTGTGGTGCTGATGCGGTTGACGCAGAATGCGCAGACAGCGCCTGACCGCGCTGGCGCATTTGTGGTGATGGGTGTGGTGGCTGTGCTTAGCTTCCATATCCTGGTCAACGTCGGCATGGTGGTCGGTTTTATGCCGGTCACCGGAATACCTCTGCCGCTGATGAGTTACGGTGGGTCTTCCGTGTTGTTCATGTTCCTGGCGCTGGGGATGGTAATGAATGTTCGTATGCGCCGCTTTGTGAACTAGCCGGGTCTGCGGGACTGGCTGAGTGAACAAAAAGGCCTGAACGGCAGGACATGATTCTGAACTGGGAAGACGGCGGAGAATCATCTGTTGCGCCAAGCGGGCGCAGCCTAAAAATATCGATCGCCCTCGCGTAAAGAGGGCATTTCACCGGCTAGTCGAGCAGTCGAAGGCCGGGCAGGATTGAAGCAATCATGCTGCTGGGCAGGGAAACGGCCCCCCGACCGGAAACGGTCTGAGAGTGCGGTCACAAATCCTGGCAGAAAAAAGCGAACAGTGCAAAAGATTCCCAAGCTTGTGCAGCGGATTCGGCCGGGGAGAAACCTCCCAAGCCCCAACCGTCCCCATACGGGGCCAGTCTCGCGACGCTCGATCCTCCCGTTCACTTCCTCGCTCTGCCCGCGGTGAAGCCCGCCCGACTTTTTCTAAACCAGTCGGAGCGGAAGCGGAGTGTCCATGAATAAAGAGTTGTTTGTCTCTTCCACGCCTCACGAAACCAAGGTGGGGTTGGTGGAAGACGATCTGCTCGCGGAAATCTACCTCGAGCGTGAAAATGAATACACCCTTGCGGGGTCCATTTATAAAGGCCGGGTAACCCGGGTGTTGCCCGGCATGCAGTCCGCCTTTGTCGACATCGGCCTGGAGCGCGACGCCTTCCTGTATGTTTCCGATTTTATGGAACTGGAAGAGCACGATGAGGATCTCACCGACGTGGTCCCGGCGAATCGCGGAGTGCAGGATCTGCGTGCGCAGCCGGTGCGGACCGAGATCTCCCCAACCCATGTCGAACCAGGAGATGGCTCGGAAACGACGTCCGTGGAGGCCGGAGACGCATCCAGCGGGAATTTTGACGGTGCTGAATCGGGAGAAGCTCAGCCTTTTGCGGCGGTTGCGGGTGTGCCTGAGATCGCTGGCGGCGGGGATTCGCAAGATCGCGAACGGGGAGGCTGGCGGGGACGCCGGCGCCGCCGGGGAGGACGTCGCGATGGCAGGGGTGAGGGACGAAGCGAAGGGCGTGATCGGACCGAGGAGCCCCGTTTCACGCTGCCTCCGGCTGAGATTGCCTCCACCCATGCCGCTCCTCGCGCGCCGGAGCCGGGAAGGTCACAGCAGTTCGGACCTCCCGCCGGATATCAACCGATATTGCTTCCCGGAGAATCGATTTCCAAATACCGTGGCCTTGTGCCGGCGCCAGCGAATCAAGTAACACGTTCGCAGGAGTCTCGAGCTCAGGAAACAGCGAACGAATCGCGAGCTGAGATTGTTACCCCTATCGCTGCAACCTTCCCCGAAGACGAACCTATTTTTGCCACAACAGCAGAAGCGGCCAAAACGGCGGGAGCGGTCAAATCGGTGCCTGATTTGCCAGAAAAATCGCAGCCGACGGCTGAAGGGCACGCCCAATCGGCCCCAACCTCAGCCTCAACGTCCGTGGACCGGAACCGTGAGTTTCACCTTCGCAACGCAGCGAACACAGGCGCTTTCGCCGCGGCAGCCCCGGCGAAAACGACTAAGGAAGAAGTCGAAGAGGTTGAAGAAGAGGATCAGATAGCAGCGGGCTCGGAACGTTCTGACCAGCCTACTGTTCCGGAGCCGCAGGCCGCAGCCTTCGCTGCCGCCGGCACTCTGGAAGAAGAGACCATCGACGAGGAGGAAGCGGACGCTATTCGGTACGAAGAATCGTCCGACGAAGGCTACGACGAGTTCGAGGAAGAGACGCGAGCCGCCGGACAGCCCAACGTCGAGCCTGGGCAACGCGAACTGGCAGAAGTTCGCGAGACGGTGGACGAGATCCACATGTCATCTTTGGCCGAGTCCGGTTTGGGCGAGGCTGGAGCGGCGCCGGCAACGCCGGCGGAGAGCGAAGACGACTCCGAGGAATTAGAACTGGAAGAGGCACAAGCGGAGGCCGAGGCTCTGCTGGAGGCTGAAGCCGGGCGCACGGGCGCGGTTGGCGACGCGCGGGCCGAGGTTCGGGCTCCGGCGGGCACGGCGGGTTATACGCAGCGTGCGCCCCGCCCTCGTCCCAGCTTCGACCGCCATGGCGGCGGCCAGCGCGGACGCCGCGGTGGACGTCGCTTTCCACGTCGCGAGTCGCAGGAGGTTCCGAAGATCAGCGACTTGCTGAAGGAAGGCCAGGAAATCCTGGTGCAGATCGCCAAAGAGCCGATCGGCAAGAAGGGCGCGCGCATCACCAGCCACATCGCCCTGCCGGGACGGTTCCTGGTCTACATGCCGACCGTGAACCATACCGGAGTCTCGCGCAAGATTGCCTCCGATGAGGAACGGCAGCGACTGAAACGCATCGTGATGAGCGAGCGCGATAATGGCCATGGTGGTTTCATAGTTCGCACCGCGGCGCAGAGTGCGAGCGAAGAGGAGTTGCGGGCGGATATCCGGTTTCTGAAAGGGTTGTGGAATGACATCAAAACCCGCTCCGAAGCTTCGAAGCCTCCGGCGCTGATCTATCACGATCTCAACGTGGTCGAGCGCGTGCTGCGCGATCAGGTCACATCCGACTTCTCCGTAATCTGGGTTGATACCGAGCCGGAGTACGAGCGCGTGCTGCGCTTCTTCAACCGTTTTCAGCCGGGCCTGGTCAAACGGGTCAAGCTCTATACCAAAGAGACGCCGCTCTTCGAACAGTTCGGCTTGGCCGAGGAGATGAACAAGGCGCTGAAGTCGAAAGTATGGTTGAAGAGTGGCGGCTACATCGTGATCAACCAGACCGAGGCACTGGTGGCGATTGACATCAACACCGGCAAATACGTTGGCAAGACCACGCGCCTCGAAGACACGATCGTCAAGACCAACGTGGACGCCATCAAAGAGATCGTGCGGCAGATTCGGTTGCGCGACCTGGGCGGCATCATCATCATCGACTTCATCGATATGGACGAGCGTCGCAACCGGCAGCGCGTAATGCAGGCGCTGGAGGAAGAACTTCGGCACGACCGCGCGCCCTCAAAGGTGCTGCAGTTCAACGACTTCGGGCTGGTTGCGATCACTCGCAAACGGGTCAAGCAATCGCTCGAACGCACGATCGGCGCCCCTTGTCCCTATTGCCAATCCACCGGCTACGTAAAATCGCTCACCACAGTGGTAAATGAAATTTATGTGGAGATGCGCAAGATCGCCAAGCATCTGGAGCACGAAGACGTGATGCTGCGCGTGAACCCGGAGGTCGCCAAGGAATTAAAGACCAACAACGGCCGCCTGCTGAACGAAATGGAAGAATTGACCAAGCGAACGATCATCGTTAAGAGCGATCCGGCGCTGCATCAGGAGCAGTTCGACATTAACTAGCTGCTGGTTGTCAGCGATAACTGCTGATGTGGGGCAGTGCGCCCTCGGCTGTCCGCTGGGCGAAACGTGGCAACTTCCCTCCGCCCAGAGCATTCTCGACTGCCATTAACCCCACAGCCGCTTCAACGGAAACGGAAGCTATGAACAGCTTCTAGCTCCCAGGATGGGCCAGGGCTTTTACGGCGAGATCGGAACGCTGATGCAGTTTTCGAGCACTGTCCTGGATCGCTTTGGACGATTCTGCGGCATTGGCGTTTTCGGCGCTTTTGGCGACGCTGGCAGCATCTTCTGCCGTGGTGCTCGCCACGTCGAGCAAGACGACCAGTGCGTCGGCGTGGAGCTTCCACAGAGAAGACATGCTCTGGCTGCGTTTGAGTTCTTCGAGCTCTGTGCTGATCCGCGCCAGGCAGGAAACCAGGCGGATCAGGATGCGCGCGACATCGGCGCGGAGGCTGGTCTCTTCAAGGAAACTGGCGTTGTAGGCGTCTGCTTCGGCGACGGTAAGCGTCAGATTGAAGAAGCGCATGGGCACGATCTGCCGGTACTTGGGATCGGCAACGCGGACAAAAACGCGAATGGATTCCTCGACCCGGCGCAGCTTGCCCTCCTCCGCGGAGATTTGTTGCGCGGTAATGGCCGGCGGCTGGAATGAAACCGCGGGAACGGGCGCTTTTGCAGCGGCAACTCGCGCGGGTTTGGCGGCAGCCGCTAGGCCTGCTGAGGCTTGCCTGTTGCCGGGGGCTGGCATGAGTAGTGATTTGCGGATCGGAGGGCGCCGGTCCAGCTCCTTCTTCAAGCGGGAGACGCGCCTGAATTTTTCGAGAGCGCTGCCGTAGTCGGCCTGCAGCATTTCTTCCTGTTCGATCGCGGCGACGTGTTCGACCGTCACCTCGACGCCATCGACTGTACTTAGAATGCTGCCGCCCATCTCGTCGAGAGCCTGGGCGAACTGTTTTATTTCCGCCAGGGCCTTGGCGAATAGCTGGTCAAAACGCGCGCCGAATGCCGCATTGTGGGCGGCGACCGTGGCCAGCACTCCAGGATGATAGAACGAAGAATCCAGCCAGCGCTTGAGCTCACGGACGCGCGAAACCATGCCAGAATCCATGAGCGTATTGAAATCGCGATAGCGGGCAATCTCCTCGCGCAGGGGGTCGAAGTTTCGCAGCAGTTGCACGTGTTCCTCGGGGAGCGAAGGCACGTCGGTATCGGCAAGAATTTCGATCAGCGCGATTTCAAAAGGAGAAAGCGGCAGCGATCCGTCGAGCCCGTAACCGCGCTGTTGCCACTGCCCGGGAACGCGGGGGTGGCGGTAAAGGAACGTGGAGATCAGATCGGTTTTATCGCGGTTAACGTCGCTGGGTTCGCGGCGGCGCACAAAATAACGAAGCAAAGCCTCGGCAACTTCGGAGTCCGTCTCGGGCGTCAGCGCCTGGCGCAGCATGGCCGGAGTGATGGCCATATCCAGCACATGCAGCCAGCGATACATTCGGGAGAGAGTCTCTGGCAGATCGCCCTCGGTGTGCCGCAGGGCAAGCTCGTCGAGCCCGCTCGGTATCGGAACCTCTCCGCCGAGCAGGTCTTTTAGGAGCTTCTGATAGAAACCCTGGACGGTCGCCAGGATCGCCAATTCAAATTTGAGATCCTCGGCCAAGATCGCTCCGTGAGCGAGATTTTCCTCGTTATTGAAGAGATTTCTTGCTGCTTTTCAAGTAAAGACGAAAGTCACCAGTGCCGCAAGTTACCAGCGGGGCGGGACCATCACACGTTCTGGAACGGCGTTCGCCAGACGTACATGAACTTCCGCGCAGTAAGGAATACGCCGCCCGCGGCGGAAGCCGCGGTTGAAAGCCGCGCCCTTTTCAAAACAGTGAGCTACGGCTCAAAAAACCACGGTCTTGTTGCCGTATAGCAAAACGCGGTTTTCGACGTGCCAGCGCACCGCGCGGGAGAGCACGACTTTTTCGAGGTCGCGGCCCTTGCGGATGAGGTCTTCGACGGTATCGCGGTGCGACACTCGGACCACGTCCTGCTCGATGATGGGGCCGTCGTCCAGAACTTCCGTGACGTAGTGGCTGGTCGCTCCGATGAGCTTTACGCCGCGTTCGAAGGCCTGGTGGTAGGGGCGGGCGCCGATAAAAGCGGGCAGAAACGAATGGTGAATGTTGATGATGCGCTGCGGATAACGGTTGACGAAATCGTTCGAGAGAATCTGCATGTACCGGGCCAGCACCATGAAATCGGCCTTGTAGTCTGCGATCAGCGACTGAATTTGTTGTTCCGCTTGCCGCTTTTTGTCCTTGGAAATGGCGACGACCGTGTAGGGAATCTTGTGAAAGTCGGCGATGGGCTGGTTGTCGGGATGGTTGGAAATGATGAGTGGGATCTCGCAAGCAAGTTCGCCGCTCTGATGGCGGTAGAGGAGATCGACCAGGCAGTGATCGTATTTTGAAACCAGAATAATCATGCGCTGTCGATGCGAGGACTGCGCGAGACGCCAGTTCATCTGAAACTTTTCGGCGATGGGAAAGAAATGTCTACTGAAGTCGGCAAGATCTCTGTCGGTGAGATCGATGTCGAAATCTTTGGGATCGAACTCGACACGCATCAGGAAGAGGCCGGATTCCTCGTCGGCGTGCTCGTCGGCGTGGAGGATGTTGCCGTTGTGACGGTAGACGAAGTCGGCGATGGTGGCGACCTCGCCTTTGGCGTCGGGGCAGGAGACGAGCAGAATGGCGGAGGGTTTCATGGTTACGTCACGATCTTACGCGCGACGGAAGAAAATGCTTGGCGGCGCTTGTTGAGATCTTCAGCGTCGAAGGGCCGAATTGGCTGTTCCATACTTCGGCCACGATGTCCGCGATCTGACCAACGTTGACCCTGTCGGTGGTTACTTTTGCAATCCGACCCTCGATCAGCGAAGCCTCGCTCTCGCATTCGTCGGCCGGGGCGCTCATTGCCAGGAGACCTTCGGGATTCTCGCTGTCGAGCGCCGACTTGATTTGGCGAGCGTGTACTTGACGGCAACCTCACTTCTTTAGGTTTCTTAGAATTTCTCTTGCCGCATTTGCCCCCGAGCCTCCGGTCAAGCCTGCGCCGGGGTGCGTGCCGCTGCCGCAAAGATACAGGTTCTCGATCGGCGTGCGGTAGCGCGCCCAGTCTAACAGCGGACGCATGGTGAAGAATTGATCGAGGGCCAGGTCGCCGTGGAAAATCTGCCCACCGGTCAATCCATAGACGTCCTCCAGATCCTGCGGCGTGATGATCCGGTGGGTCAGGATTAGTTCCGGCAGATTTGGGGCGTATTGCGCGAGCGTCTGCACCACGGTTTGTCCGAGCGCTTTGCGCTGGCTCTCCCAATCGCCTTTCAGTTTGTAGGG
>Ga0302326_10008941_pt1 | contig 22026 bp, 20 predicted proteins | sample Palsa_T0_3_FD_202264 | JGI IMG/M metagenome (GOLD analysis project Ga0302326, IMG submission 202264) | Peat permafrost microbial communities from Stordalen Mire near Abisko, Sweden - Palsa_T0_3 | ecosystem: Environmental > Terrestrial > Soil > Palsa > Peat permafrost | place: Sweden: Abisko... | reverse complement strand
GCTGAAGCGCGTGCATGCCGGCCGGCGTCACCGAATGCTCGCGCGGGCCGGAAACGATCTTGAGTTCCGGCGCGTCCTCGAGTTCCTTCATGAAGGCGCGGCTCACGCATGGGTCTTTCCCAAGGCGGACCAGAATCACCCTCGGATGGACCCCGCCGTCCACTCGCTCGACCATTTCGCGCTCACCGTGCCCGACCCGCAAGCCGGTGCCGACTTCTATTCGAGCTTCGGCCTGCGCACGTCCACGAACGCGAATGCGCTGCGGTTGGAGACTGACAATGGTGTGGCTGGCTTCCTCTATGAAGGGTCCGCCAAGCACCTTCACCACCTAACGTTCGGGATCGAAGCAAGCGAACGAAAAGCGTTCCGCGATCGCTTGGAATCGGGCGGCGTGAAGCTGCTCGATGCACCGCGCGGATGCGAGAGCGACGGATTGTGGTTTCGCGATCCGGACGGAAATCTCGTCGAGCTTGCCGTCACACAGCGGCGTTCGCCGCAAGCAAAATCGCAGATGGGCGTCCGTCTTGCCGGTGAGGGTGAGCGCTCGGCTCCGGATGGACCGCAGCGCATTACGCCGCGGCGGCTCGGACACGCGCTACTCTTCTCGCCCGACGTGCTCGGTCAAGTTGCGTTCTACGAACGCGCTCTCGGCTTGCGTCTCTCGGATCGTTCCGGCGACATCGTTGCGTTCATGCACACGCCGCACGGCAGCGATCATCACATTCTTGCATTCGGAAAATCCGGGCATCCGGGTTTTCATCACGCGAGCTTCGAGGTCGGCAGCGTCGATGAGATCGGCATCGGTGCAATGTTCATGCACGGCAAAGGTCACCGGGAAGGCTGGGGCTTCGGGCGCCATTACATCGGATCGAATTTCTTCCATTACATACGCGATCCGTGGGGCAGTTTCGCCGAATATTTTTGCGACATCGACTACATCCCCAAAGGCTGCGCCTGGGAAAGCCGCAACGTGCCGGGCGAGCATGCGCTCTTCGTATGGGGCCCGCAGCCTCCGCAATACTTCTTCGAAAACGTCGAAGCGGTGCCGGCTACGGTATAAGGTCGGCGACGAGCGTCTTCAAGACCGCGTAGAGCTCGCGTTTCTCCTCAAAGCCGATTCCGGGCGTATCGGGTAGCTTGACGCGACCGTTCCGCACCGGATAGTTATCGGCGAAGCCGCCGAACGGCGCGAACACCTGCGGATACGACTCGTTGCCGCCGAGCCCGAGCCCGACCGCGATGTTGAGCGCGAATTGATGTCCGCCGTGCGGAACGCACTGCGTACGCGACCAGCCGTGCGCTTCGAGCATCTCGAGCGTACGCCGATATTCGACAAGACCGTACGAAAGCGCCGGATCGAACTGAAGTACATCACGATCCGGACGCAAACCGCCGTGCCGAATGAGATTGCGAGCGTCTTGCATCGAAAACAGGTTCTCGCCGGTTGCGATCGGCCCAGTATACCGCTCTGCGAGGATCGCGTGCGTCTGATAGTCGAGCGGCTCTAGGGGCTCTTCGTACCAGCGCAATCCGAGCGGCTCGATCGCGACGGCATATTCGAGCGCTTGCTCCAGATCGAAACGGCCATTAACGTCAACGCACAAACGTCTCCCCGCTCCGACGACATCGAGCGCAGCTTCGATTCGCCGCAAGTCCGTCGAGAGATCCGCACCGCCGATCTTGATCTTGACGGTATCGTAGCCAAGGTCGAGATAACGCTTCAGCTCCTCGACTAAGCTCTTTGTGTCATCGCCCGGATAGTAGTAACCGCCCGCAGCGTAGACCCACGTATCGACTTCGGCCTTGCCATCGCGGTAGCGGTCCGCAAGGAGTTTCCAGAGCGGGACGCCCTCGGCTTTCGCAAGTGCATCCCACAACGCCATGTCGAGCACGCCAACCGCGACTGAACGCTCACCGTGCCCTCCCGGCTTCTCGTTGCGCATCATGGCTGCCGACGCGCGTTTGGGAGCAACCTCGCCAAACTCGCGCAAGCGCGGGATGAACCGTTCGCGCAACAGACCTTGCGGAGCGTAGCGTCCATTCGAATTGAAACCGAATCCGATGACCGGCTTTCCGTCGCGCTTCTGATCCGTGACGACCGCGACGATGCTGGCGGTCATCGTGCTGAAATCGATGAATGCGTTGCGAATCGACGACGCAATTGGAGCGACGTCGTCTCGAATCTCGAGGATGCGCATGCGCTACTTGGGAGTTTTCGCGCGGATGCGCGCGATGTACTCGTCCATCATCTCGAGCTCGCCCGCGTCGCGGAGGATCGCGATCTGCTGCGTCTGCCAATCTATCTTGCGCGAACGGAACACCGGCAAGCCTTTGTTCCGGCGATAGATGAGATACGCGCACAAGCCCAAGATCACCCAGCTCGGCCCCGCGATACGCCCGATGTCATGCGTCAGCAAGACGAAGATCAAGATCGCAAATATCCCGCAGAATCCGAGCACACCGACGACTGGGAAATCGATCATTCGGCCTTTGTAGCGGATCGGAACGTTCACCGGAATCTTGAAAGAACGCGGCGAGTCCGGATCGTTGAAGCGCAGCGCGATCAGTGCGAGGAAAACGAGCGAATAGCTGGTAGCGGCACCGAAGGCGTAAAGGTCGCCCAGGAAATTTAGGCCGGCCGTTCCTTGCATCGCCGCGAAGATGTGGACGACGACGGCGAGCGCGCAGAACGTTGCAATCGCGACCGCCGGCGTACGAAACTTACGGTGGACTCTCTGGAACATGCTCGGCAACAGCTTCTCGCGACTCATGCCGTACGCAATTCGTGAGGCTCCGAAGACACCGGAGTTGCTCGAGATCAAAAGCAGAATCGCGCCGAGGACTGGGACGTACAGTGCCGCGATGGCACCGAAGTACGGAATGTTGGACGCCAACACGGCGACGGCTTTATCGTTGTTCTGATCGTTGCCGAGAAACTGGAAGAAGGGTTGGGCGTGGCCTTGCGCGTCGGGCGGCACCGGATACCACGTGTGCATCGCAAGCGCCAAGTTGGAATAGGCAAGCGCAAAGATCAAGATCGTCAAGATCAGAGCAACGGACGTGCGCGGGATGATTGCGGAGGGTCGCCGCGTTTCTTGCGCGGCCTGTGAGATCGACTCGAGGCCGACGAACGAGATAATCGCAAGCGAGACACCGTTCATGAGCTGAAACGTCGTCGGCCAATGCGTTTCCATCGTGTGCACGAGCAGCGAGGGATCGAACGCGAACATGAAGCCGAAGAAAAGGATTGCCGTTTCGCTCAGGACGTCGGCGAAGCTGACAAAACCCTGAAAGGCCGTGCTCTCGCGAACGCCGACGATATTGAGGATCGCTAGACCGACGATCAAGACGAGAATCGCGATGAAGTGTATGGCCGGATTGACGCTGCCGGACAACATCGGGACGAGATGGCTCATGTACCCGATGCACGACCATGCGAAGAGCACGATGTCGATCGTGAAATCCAAGAGCACAGCCCAGCCCGCGATGAATCCGAAGAAATCGCCGAGTCCGCGCGTGACGAAATACTGTCCGCCGCCGGCAACGGGATAGGCCGCGGCGAGTTCGGTATAGGCGAGGCCGACGCAAACGTACACGAGACCCGCAAACAGGAACGCGACGTTCGAGGCGCCCGCAGCGGCGCCCAATACGAGACCAAGCGCAACAAAAATGTCCGCGCCGATATCGGAGTAGCCCCACGAAAAGGAGCCCCACGGCGTCACGTCGCGCCGTAAACTGTGTTCTGCGGTGCCTGCCAACCTAGGGCGCTAATCGCCCAAACTACCCAAACCCCTGCCAAGTGGGTCCCGGGCAGCGGAGTCCTTACGCGGCTTTGGGCGTCTTTATCTTTTCGATCTGCTTCATTGTGCGCGCGAGCTCACGCATGGCTGCGCCCTGAATTCGGCGCCAACCCACGATGCGCTGCGGCTCACATTGCTGGAGATATCCGATGAGATCGCTGTAGTCGCGCCACAGGCCGTCGCATTTCGCGGCGACCTTCCGTATGAAGCGGCGGCGATTGATCGAGCGTTTCCCATAGGCGCGGCCGGCCTTGTTCCAAAAATCGATGATGAAGTTGGCGCGAACATATGTTTCGCGCATCCGAACGTAGACGGAAACGATTTCCTTGTAGCGTTCCGGACCGAGCGCGTCCCAAAGGTCTTGATTGACCATCTGCACCTCGCGCAATTCGCGAAGCAGGGAGCGCTCGAGGGCCGCCTTCCGTTCGTCGAAGAACAGCATTGCGGCGACGCCCAGCGCCAAAACTAGCCCGGCAAGTACCCACCCGACATCTGGCACCACGACTTTCTTATTGGCAGGTCAGAGTGCCAGGTGGTAGGCACTTTGCTCTTATGGCCGACGCGAATCTCGTCGATCTCTTGTTCCGGCGAGCGATTCTGCTCGAAGCGGTCGGACGTCTCGATGAAGCCAAAATCGCCTATGGCGGTCTGATCGAACGCGATCCAGCGCACGCGGGCGCACACAACAATCTCGCGCGGATCTTGCACCGTGAAGGCGCGCGCGAACCAGCACGCCTGCTGCTCGAACACTTGGTCGATCTGGCGCCAAGTGATGCAATGGCGCACGCCAATCTCGGCATCGTCCTCTTCGAGCTGGAACAGTTTCCCAAAGCGCGCTCGCATCTTCAGCATGCGCTCGAGCTCGAACCCGATTCCACGATCGCGCATCTCGGCATGGCACGCCTGTTCGCGGTCGAGGGCAACGACGCGGAATCGCTGCGGCATCAACGCGCCGCCCTCGGCACTGCCGCAATCAGCATCGGCACGCCGCTTCGCGAAAACGCTCCACGTCTGCTGTTGCTTACATCCGAAGATCAGTTCGGCGCGACCTCGGGCGAATGGCTCAGCGATACGACGTTCTCGATCGCGACCCTCATCGTCGAGCGCTTCCACGACGATCTCGAGCTGCCGCCGCATCAGGCTGTTTTCAATGCGATCACCGATGCGGACCGCAACGCTCCGGCGCTCGAGCTCGCGCGGAAGATCGTTGCTCGCAGCACCGTACCGGTTGTCAATCACCCCGATGCCGTCCTCGCAACCGCGCGCACTGCACTCGCGCAGCGCTTGCGCGATCTACCGGGCGTCGTCGTACCGGCGACGCGCGCGTTCTCGCGTCGCGATGCGCTACCCGACCTGGTTTGGCCGATGCTCCTGCGCGCGCCCGGTTATCACTCGGGTCAACATTTCGTACGCGTGGAGCGAGCGGAAGAGCTCGCGCAAGCGCTCGCGCAACTGCCTGGTGACGAATTGCTCGCAATCGAAGCGCTCCCGGCCCAGAGCCCTGACGGCCTCTTCCGAAAGTACCGGATGATGATCGTCGATGGCGAGCTGTATCCGATGCACGCCGCGATCTCGAACGACTGGAAGGTTCACTTCTTCAGCGCTGAGATGGCGCAGCATCCGGAGCGTCGTGCCGAGGACGAAGCGTTTCTCGGCTCGCCCGAATCCGTGCTAGGCGCGCAAGCACTGCGCGCACTCGATGGAATTCGCACGCGGCTCGAGCTCGACTACGGCGGCATCGATTTCGGGATCGACGAACGCGGTTGCATCCTCGTCTTTGAAGCCAACGCAACGATGACCGTTCCCGCGCCGCCGAGCGGTGCGCTGTGGGATTACCGGCGGCCATCCGTCACGCGCATCCTCGAGGCAACGCGCAGCATGCTGATGAGCCGCGCCCGGCGTGGAGGATGGGAATAGCCCTGGCCCGGGAAAACATTATGCACGAGGTGCCACATGCCCGCAACGAAGCTGGATCACGTCAATATTCGCACCAGGCAACCTGAAGCGACACGCGATTTCTTCGTCGATGTCGTCGGCCTGCGTGACGGCGAGCGTCCACCCTTCAACTTCAACGGCTACTGGCTTTATGCGGGCGAACAGGCCGTCATTCACCTCACCGATGCGCGCGACAAAAGTGCGAACGGCACCGCTGATGGGAGCGGCGGCGCCGCAGTCGATCACGTTTCATTCCGGATGACCGGTTACAGTGCGCTGCGCGCGCTCCTAAGAGACCGGAATCTTCCGCATGCAACACGCGTCGTTCCGCGCAACGGCGACGTGCAAGTCTTCGTTGACGATCCGAACGGCGTGACCGTCGAGCTCACGTTCCTCGGCTCGGAAGTTAGCGCCGAGGAAAAAGCCCAGCTCGTCCCGCGCTAAGATTACGATGCGCTGCGACCCAGCGCAGAATGCTTTCTTGCGTGATGAAGCCGACAAGCTCGCCGCTGCCGTCAATCACCGGTAGCTGATCGTGTCCGCTGCGCGCCAGGAGCTGCAACGCTTCGGTCGCCGGCGTTTCCGGGGAGACCGGAGAGAGATCGGTTTCGCGCGTCATGATGGCAGTGACGTACGTTTTGCTCAACTCTTCGGGAGCGACTTTGCCGATGTCGTCGAGCGAGACGATGCCGACGAGCTTTTCGCCGAACATAACGGGCAGCGCACGACTCGAGGTGCGCAGCATCGCTTGAAGCGCGGCCTCCGCGGTCACGTCGGCGGTTATCGGATTCCCCTGCGTTGCAAGCTCACCGACGGTGTGACCGCCTAGCACCTGTTTCACCTCGGCTTGCAAACCTTCGGCCGTGCCGCTTTGCAATAAGAACCATCCGATCATCAAGGTCCATAATCCGCCGATGACGCTGCCGCCGAAAACCTGGATGATACCGAGTCCCATCAGTGCCCATGAAAAGAAACGGCCGACGATGACGGCGACGCGCGTCGCGCGATACTTGTCGCCGGTTGCACGCCAAACGATTGCCATCAACACGCGCCCGCCATCCAGCGGATACGCCGGTACGAAGTTGAAAATCGCGAGAATCAGGTTTGCGTACGCGAGATCGCTGAATACGATTCCGAACGGCGTCGTCGCGAGCGGCTGCGCGAGCCCGAAAAAGAACACTCCAAGCGCAAGGCTCGTAAGCGGTCCGACCGCCGATATCCAGCCTGAAGTCGGCGCGTTTTGCGCTTCGCCCTCGAATTGCGAGACGCCGCCAAATAGCCACAGCGTAATGCCGCGCACCACGATTCCGTTTCTCCGCGCTAACAGCGAATGCGCCAATTCATGCAATAAGAGGCTCGCGAAAAACAGCAGCGTCGTGAAGATTGCCAGCGCGATGCGCTCCGCATCGCTGACGTGAAGCGCACCGAAGGGTCCCATCCCGGTCGAGAGTGAGATTGCGACGAGCGCAAAGACGATCGGCCACGTCGCGTGGGCCGTTATCTCGATGCCGAAAATGCGCCCGAGCTTCACGCCGCGACGCTTCGGGCGTCGCATCTTCGCGCCCCCCGTACGGGTTGGCATCCAGGTGATCGTCGACCATCGCAACGTCCCGGCGGCCTTGTGGCGGCTCGGCGCGCCGAACGCACTCGCGCTCGTCGCCGACCAATTTTTGGGCATTGCCGACACAATCGTGGTGGGCGTGCTCGGTACCGCGGCGCTGGCCGGCATCAGCGCAGCGACGAGCATCTTCATTATCATCGCGATCGGCTTGTGGGCATTTCCGAGCGCCGGGCGGATCATGGAAGCGCAAGCACTCGGGAACGGTGACGTCTCCGCATTCGGCCGCATCGTCCGCTCCTCGATGCTGGCGCCGCTCGTGATTGCCGTGGTTGTCGCGATCGCTTCCGTTTTCGTCGCCGAGCCGACCATGCGGCTGATGCTCGGTTCGATACCGATCGGTGGAGCGGCCGCACATTATCTCATCTTGCGCTGTATCTCGCTCATTCCAATCGCGATCAGCGCGCAGGCGATCGCCGCATTCGGAGCGGCCGGCAACGCGCGTCTCGCTCCGCGGACGCTCTTCATCATCAACGTCGTGCACATCCCGATGCTGATCGTTCTCGCGCTCGGTGTCGGAACGCACGTACGGCTGGGTCTCTTCGGCGCCGGCCTCTCGTCGCTGCTATCCGAATGCGTCGGCGCGATCTACTGCATCATCGTTACGATGCGGCGTCCGCAGTATCGTATCTTGGAAGAGCTCGACATCGACTTCCGGCTCGTTCGCTCGACGACGCTGCTGGCGCTTCCGGAATTCGTGATGCTCGTTCTGCTGCTCGTCCCCGATGCACTGACCGTTGCATTTCTCGCACCACTCGGCGCGGTTGCGGTTGCGGCGTTCCGCGCTTTCACGATCGTGACCGACGTAACGTGGGCTGTCCCGGGCGCATTCGGTGACTCGATGCAGATCATCATCGGACAACGCCTGGGTGCCGGCGACACGCAAGGTGCGCAAGATTTTCTTACGCAGGCAACGCGGCTCGCCGTTTTAGTCGGCGCGGTCGTCGGTGTAGTCTTCATATTGCTCTCGTGGCCGCTAACGGCGCTCGTCACGCTGAGTCCAGCCCTTGCAAACCTTGCGGCGTTACCGCTCGCGCTTCATCTCACAACCCTGCCGATCAAATCATACGCAATCGCCCTGCTTGCGCCGATTCGCGCAGCCGGAGACACGCGATTTTCGATGTGGACTGGGATCGTCGGCGCATTCGTCGCCGTTACGCTGGTCGCGCTTCTCACGCACGAGCTCGGACTTTATGCGATCGGCATCGCCTGGATCGCATCGTGGAGCGTACGTTCGCTTATCACGTGGCTGCGATTGCGGCGTGGCGATTGGACGACGCGCGCGCTAGTCGGAATCCCGCAAGCGTCCTAATCGCTCCCGCATCTCGTCGTGCAGCAAACCGTTGCTGGCGAGAATCGTGCGCCCGAAATAATCGAGCGGCTCGCCGCTCGATGCGGTGACGGTTCCACCGGCCTCGCGAACGATCAACGTTCCCGCTGCGACGTCCCATGCGGAAAGCCCGAATTCCCAAAACGCATCGAAGCGCCCGGCTGCGAGAAAGGCGAGATCGAGTGCGGCGGCTCCGTCGCGTCGCACGGCGTGCGCGATCTCAGAAAGCGCGCGAAAGGAAGGGAGGTTCGCTCCAAGACCGCCGGGAGGGAATCCCGTGCACAAGAGCGCGTCCGAAACATGCTCGACGCTTGAGGTTGAGATGAGGATCTCGTCTTCACCGTTCGCCAACAAGCGCGCACCGCTGCCGCACTCGGCCGCGAAAAGCTCACCCAACTTCGGCGCATACACGACGCCCGCGACGAGCTCACCACGCCGCTCGCATGCAATCGAGACGCAGAAGAGCGGATACGTGTGCGCGAAGTTCGTCGTACCGTCGAGCGGATCGATGAACCAGCGCTCATCCGAGCTCCCGGTATGCACGCCGCTCTCTTCGGCGACGATTGTCGCTCCGGGGGATACCGCGCGAATGCGTTCGAGGATGAGCCTCTCGCTTTCGCGATCGGCTTCGGTAACGAGATCGCCGCGACGTGACTTCTCTTCGTAGAGAAGGCCCGATCCAAATCGCGCGAGTAGGACCTCACCGGCCTCACGCGCACAGTCGATCGCGAAGCCTAACGGATCCACAATGCTGCTCCGGCTTGACGCACCTAACGAAGCTCCATAAGATGGTTGAGGATTCCTCGTTAAGTGAGGCGTCTCACTCGACGTAGAGGAGGTGCAGCACAGTGGGATTCCACGAAGGGTTCCTCTCGGAGATTGTCGGCAAGACTGCCGTCGTCACGGGTCCCGGGGGCCAAATAACGATCGGACGTGTCACGGATTTTGTCGTGACGCAGCCGCACGATACGTTTCCGAAAATCGATTCGCTGATCATCAAGGCGAAAAGCGGTCATTATCTTGCGCCGACGGACACGCTTGTCGACATCGAGCCCAACCGCGTTTCGCTGAGCGCTGCCCCGACGCAAGCCCCGCCACCCGAAGATCAAGCGTTGTATCTTGTCGAGGATTTGCTCGACAAGCAAATCGTCGACGTCGAAGGGCGTAAGCTCGTTCGCATCAACGATATCGAGATCGCGCGTACCGGCGGCACGCTGCGCGTCGTCGCGGCCGATATCGGTCTTTCGGGATTGCTGCGCAGACTGGGCGCGAATCGACTGCCCGCATCGGTCTTCGACCGTATTCCGCGCCGCATGCTTTCGTGGAACGACGTCGCGCCGATCGACGATCTCTCTCCTTCGGACGTGCGGCTCTCGGTTTCGCAGCGACAGCTGCCGCGACTCCATCCCTCCGATCTCGCCGAGATCATCACCGATCTTTCTACGAACGACGCCGCACGCGTCATCAAGCACCTCGACGACGAAACCGCGGCCGACGCTCTCGAGCATCTCGAGCCCGACATGCAGAAGACCATCATCGAGGAAGTCGGGACCGAACGCGCCGCCGACATCATCGAAGAGATGGATTCGGACGATGCCGCCGATCTGCTCAGCGATCTTCCCGAGGAACAACAGCTAGAACTGCTCTCGGCGATGGAACCGGAGCGTGCCGTCGAGCTGCGCGAGCTTAGCGAATATGGGGAAGACACCGCCGGCGGCTTGATGACGACCGACTACATGTGGATCTATCCGCATCGCACGGTCGCCGCAACGATCGACAAGATTCGCGAGCTCGCACCTGAGACCGAGTTCATCTACTACCTGTACGTTCTCGATCAAACGGAGAAGCTGCTCGGTGTCCTCTCGCTGCGCAACCTGTTGCTGGCAACACCGACCGATACGATTCACAACATCATGGAACGCGACATCGTGCACGTCAACACGGACACGAAAGCGCAGGATGTCGCCGGAACGATCGCACGCTATGACCTCTTGGCATGTCCGGTCATCGACAAGGACAGCGTGATGCTCGGCATCGTGACGGTCGACGATGCGATCGACGCGATCTTGCCGGAACGGCTCAAGCGACAGCTTCCGCGATTCACGCGTTCACACAAACACCAGGAACGCGCCGGGGTAGCGTAAAGTGGCCGTCACTGTTTCGCGCAGACGCGGTTTTCTTACGTCTGCCTTGGCCCTGCTTGCGATCATCGGGCCCGGCATTATTACAGCAAGCGCCGACAACGACGTCGGTGGCATCGCAACATATTCGCAAGCCGGGGCGCAGTTCGGTTACGCGATTCTTTGGACGCTCATCCCGATAACGATTGCGCTCGTGGTCGTGCAAGAGATGGCCGCACGTATGGGCGCCGTCACCGGCAAAGGTCTCTCGGGACTCATCCGCGAGAACTTCGGCGTCCGCTGGACGGCGATACTCGGGCTCGCGTTCGTTTCATCGAACGTCTTCACGACTGCCGCCGAATTTGCCGGCGTCGCGGCTGCCTCCGAAATTTTCCACGTCTCGCGATTCATCGCGGTGCCCCTGGCCGGTCTGCTCGTCTTCTTCTTGATTCTCCGCGCGAACCGCAAGGTCACCGAACGCATCTTCCTCGTCTCGTCGGCGCTGTATATCTCGTACGTCGTATCGGGCTTGAAATCGCAGCCGCATTGGCCCGACGTGTGGCACGGCTTCTTCGTTCCGACCTTTCAGACGAATCCCAGTTACTTGTGGATGGTCATCGCGCTCGTCGGCACGACGATCTCGCCGTGGATGTGTTTCTATCTACAAGCCGCGATCGTCGAAAAAGGCGTGCGCGTTCGCGATTATGCGCTCTCGCGCATCGACGTCGTGTTCGGCTGTTTCGTCACCGACTTCATGTCGTTCTTCATGATCCTCTGTACCGCAGCGACGATCTTCGTCTTCAATGCAGCGCATCCGCACCTAGCGCCGATCGCGATCAATCAAGCTTCGGACGCTGCGATTGCCCTCAAGCCGCTCGCGGGGGAATTTGCCGAGGTCCTGTTCGCGCTGGGGATTCTCAATGCGGGCATCTTCACGGCGTCGATTCTCCCGCTCTCGACGGCGTACTACATCTGCGAAGCCGGTGGCTTTGAAGCCGGCGTCGACAACCGCTTCCGTGACGCTCCCGTCTTCTTCACCGCCTACGCGACCGTCATCGCAATCGGGGTCGGACTCGTCCTCCTTCCTGGGATCCCGTTGCTGAGCGTGATCCTGGTCTCCCAGATCGTCTCCGGCATTCTGCTGCCGTTCTTGCTGGTCTTTATGTTGATTATGGTGAACAAGCGTAGCCTGATGGGCGAGCACGTGAACAGTCTCGCCTTCAATATCATTGCTTGGGCAACGGCCATCATCGTCGGTGCCCTGACGCTGCTCTCGGTCTACGAGAGCGTCGTCCCACTCTTCATCAAATCCGGCTAAAGTCGGAGCCCGCAACCTCCCTTCTCTCGGGAGGGTCAAAGGAGCCCAAGTGCACGCCCCCCGCCCCGTCTCACGCGAGCCAGACGCGAGCGAGCTGCTTAGCTTTGCTGACGCTTTGACGCGTGTCGCCGCAGGCGGAGGGGGCCCGAAGGCGCTCTGCGCTCAACTGGCCCAGACGCTGGGGGCGCCGGTACTGCTCGAAGACGCGGAATGGCGCCACCTTTCGCTCAGCGGCGCAGGGTCGCGCACGCTGCCCGCATCCGCGCGCGACTTCGTCATGCGCGCGGGGACCCCGGGCGACGACGGCGTCGCGATCAACGCGCCGCCGGACCGGAACGGACGCTGCTTCGCGGTTCGCGCCGGGGAGACCACGCTTGCCTGGTTGACGGTGTGGGATGAAATCGAGGGGCGAACTCCGTTTGCGCGCCTGTGCGCGAACCTCATCGCCGTCGAGCTGGCGCGCGATTCAAGTGGGAATCGCGGCCGCCGCCGTTCGTTTTGGGAGCGTCTGCTCTCGCGCGCCTACGATGATCCCTCCGAGGCCCGCGACGATGCGGCCTCACGCGGGATCAATCTTGCCACGCACTACGTTGGAGTCGTCATCGAGCCAGAGGGGCTTGACGAAAGCGTGGCTGCGCAGCGCAGCACCGAAATTCGCAAGGTCGCCGGCGACGTGCTGGGCGGACGCGGCGGAAGCGAACTCGTCGTCATCGAGCGCGGCGGAGGATTTGTTTTCCTCGTGCCCAGTCCGCTCGAAGTCGATGCCGCGAACGCGCGCACGGCAGCGACCAGTATGCCGCGCTCGCTTGCGAAGGCGAAGGTCGAAGTCAAGATCGTCGGCGGCGTTGGCCGCAGAGCCGACGTCGCAAATGCCGCGGCATCAGTCGATGACGCGCGTGAAGCGCTTCTTATCGCGCGCCGTATCTTCGGCGGCGGGCGCATTCTCTCGCACGAGGATCTCGGAGCCTATCCGCTCCTGCTTCGTGGCGGAGTCTCACGCGACGAGATGTACCGTTTTGCGCAAGGAATTCTCGAGCCGCTCCGCGCGTATGATGAGAAGCACCAAACCGAGCTCGTGCGCACGCTGCGTCTCTTTTTCGATGTCGGACAAAATATCAAGGTGGCGGCCGCCGAGCTCAACGTGCATCGTCACACGATCTTTTATCGCCTACGCCAGATCGGCGACATCGGAGGCTTCGACTTGGACTCGCCGCACGACCAACTGACGCTCCGGATGGCGATAGCTCTGGATGCTCTCGGCAGTTAACGGCAAGGGCGTCAGCAAGCGCGACGTCCTGAAGGCCGCCAAAGACGGCGACGTTCGATACGTTCGTCTTACGTTCGTCGACATTCTCGGCATCGAAAAATCGGTCAGCGTCCCCGTTGCGGAGCTCGAGCGCGCAATCGACGGCAAAGTCAGCTTCGACGGCGGTTCGATCGACGGTTTCGTGCGCGACGCCGAAGTCGATATGGTCCTTTTACCGGATCTTTCGACGTTCTCTATCCTGCCGTGGACGAAAGGCTCAGCGACCGAAGCGCGCTTGATTTGCGCGATCGCAAACGCCGATGGTTCCGATTTCGAAGGCTGCCCGCGTACGACGCTGCGCCGCGTTCTCGACGATGCGCGTGACGTGCTCAAGAAAGTCGACGCCGCGCTCGAAGTCGAGTTCTACATGTTTCCGCGCACCGACGGAGGCGCGCCGCTGATTCAATCCAGCGAAGTCGGTTCGTACTTCGATTGGTCACCGAACGATCGTGGTGACTACGCGCGCGGCGCGGTTGTCGCGGCGCTGCAAGAAATGGGTCTCGTCATCTCGAGCTCGCACCACGAGCACGGCCAGGATCAGCACGAGATCGATCTCGCCGAGACGCCGATCTTACGCAGTGCGGATAATTTCGTGACGCTGCGCGGCGCGGTGAAACACGTGGCGAGCGGACTTGGCTTGGAAGCGACCTTCATGCCGAAGCCGGCCGAAGACGTCGCCGGCAACGGCCTGCACGTGTATTTCGGACTCGACGATCTGGATGAAGATCAACGTTTGCACGCGATCGGCGGTCTTCTCGCGCACGCCCCCGGTGCTACTGCCGTCTGTAATCCGACCGTCAACTCGTACAAGCGACTCGTCGCCGCCTGGGATGCCCCGATCTACACCGTCTGGTCCGAAGCGAGCGCAAATGCGCTCGTTCGCGTTCCTACCGCACCCGGTATGGAAACGAAGATCGAGATGCGCAGCCCCGATCCATCTTGCAATCCATATCTTGCATTCGCGGTCTTGATCGAAGCGATCGCAGACGGTTTGCGCCATCGCCGTCTTCCCGGCGATCCGTTCACCGGCTCGAGCTACGAGCTAACCGGAAAAGTTCGCGCCGAGCGCGGTATCCGAACGCTGCCGAAGTCGTTGCGTCAAGCGATCGACGAGCTCGACGCCGATGCCATCTTGCGCGGTGCCCTCGGCGATCACATCTATCACGCATTCCGCGACGCCAAGGTCGCGGAGTACGAACGCTATCGCCGTGTCGTGCATCCGTGGGAACGCACGCAGTATCTGACCAGATTCTAGCTCCCTAACGAGCCATCGCGCGGATTAAACTGACCCCGCCGTGCGCAGCGAGGATGCCGAGAACGACGCTGCCGATGACGTAAACGAGCGTCAGCACCGTTTCGCGATTGCCCATGAGTGTAAGCGCGTCGTACGAGAACGCCGAGAACGTCGTGAATCCGCCGAGGATTCCAGCCGTCAGAAATAGCCGCGCGTCGGGGCTGAAGCCCTCTCGCGTGCGGGCAAGCTCGATCACGAATCCGATGAAAAAGCTTCCGACGATATTGATGCCCATCGTCGCGTAGGGAAACGCGGGACCAAACCGGTTCAGAACGAGCGTCGTAATCAGAACGCGAGTCCCCGATCCGATCGCGCCGCCCAAACACGCAAGAAGTATCGATCGCAGCATGATGTGGCGAGCCCCATCGCCGTTAAGGCTATTTTTCTAGCAGTAGCGCAGAATTCTTGCCCCAGCGAGCGATTTCGGCTTCGAGATCGAGCGGACCGGTCGGTGCGCTGTTCTCGTATTCGCCCCAATGCTCGCGCGGAACAACCCACATCACTTCGAATTCATTACCATCCGGGTCGTAGCCGTACACCGATTTCGTCGAGCCGTGATTGCTCATACCGCTGAGCGTCCCGTACCGCTGAAACGCCGCAAGTGCATCGCGGAGTGATTCGATCTCGTCGACTTCCCACGCAAGATGACAGAGACCAACGCCGCGCTCGTTTTGACGGCGCTCCGCCCCAGGCTCCGCGCCCCCCAACCGCTTCGCAGTTGGGGCCCCCATTTGCGCTCGGCCCGCAAAGGTGCTCGCCATCGCACGGTTATTGCGCCGGCCTCGCTACAACGCCGTTGCCGATCGCGCGATCGTTGATCCACATCATCTGTACACTCTTCCGTTGATGGCTACATAACCGTCGGCGGCGCCGCGATGGGTTGCAGGATGCGTGTCGTGGATCAACCCTTCGTAGCCGTAACGGTAGTTCGGATAGACGAACTGCCCAAGCGCGGTGATCCGGTCGCCTTCGTGAACGTCGATACGTCCGTCCAGCTCTTCGTTCGGAATCACTTCGGTTATATATGTTGCGCCGCCGGGAGCTTCGAGCCGCACCGGAATGTAGACGTGCAGGCCGTGTTCGCCGCCGCTCTCGTGCGGACGGCCGCTCACGATCCCGCACACGCTGACGCCTTCGACCACGCTACTCCGCGCCATGAGACTCTCTTGAAAACCCGCGTTCATCTGCGGCGTACATGTCGCCGGAGGCGTCGATGCGCAGCCGGAGAGCACGAAGATGCCGAGCAAGGCGCTGAGTCTCGTTATGCTTGCACCTTCGTTCGGGCATGGTCGCGGATCAGGCGCCAGGCAAGCTCAACGTCGTCGCGTGTGGTGCGCTCGTTGCCGATCGCAAGACGCAGCACGAGCCGCCCATGCAGACGTGTCGTCGAGATAAAGATCTCGCCGCTCGCATTCACTTCATCGGCGATGGCTTGATTGCGCACGTCGATCGCTTCGGGCGTTCCGCCGTCGCCGACATAGCGGAAACAAACGACGGAAAGCGGATGGGGGGCGGAGACCTCCCAACCGTCTTCGGCTTTAACCCAGCCTGCGAACTCTTGTGCGAGCGCGATGTGCGAGCGCAGCTTCTTGCGGATCTCCTTCGCTCCGTAGTGCCGCAGCACGAACCAGAGCTTGAGCGCGCGGAAACGGCGGCCGAGTTGCAAGCCGTAGTCCATATAGTTGTGGACGCCGACTTCGGGCGTGTAGAGGATGTCGATGACGAGCGAGAACGCGCGGCGCAGAATCTCGGGTTCGCGAACGTACAGCACCGAGAGATCGACCGGGACGAACATCCACTTGTGCGGATTCATCACGAGCGAATCCGCGTGCTCGACGCCGCCGAGAATCGGACGGATCTCGGGCAGAATCGTCGCAGGCCCGGCATAGGCCGCATCGACGTGCAGCCAGACGTCGTGCTTGCGCGTTACTTCGGCAATCGCGCCAAGCGGATCGCTCGACGTTGTCGAGGTAGTGCCGACAGTTGCGCAGACGCACATCGGCTTCATCCCGGCTGCGAGATCGGCTTCGATTTGCGCAGCAAGCGCATCCGGCTTCATTGCGAATTGCGCATCGCAGGGAATCTTGATCACGTTGTCTTGGCCGATACCGAGCGCGATTGCGGCTTTCTCGATGTGGTTGTGCGTCTGGTCGGTGATGTAGATGCGCAAGGGCGCGAGGTCGGCGCGTCCGGCCATGCCTTTCATGCGAATCGACGGCTCGGCGCGCTGCCGCGCCGCAGCGAGGGCCGTGAATCCGCTGATCGACGCCGTATCGTAAATGATGCCGTGCAGATGTTCCGGCAAGCGCATCAGCCGCGCCAGCCACGCTGTAACGACGTCTTCCAATTCGGTTGCCGAAGGCGAGGTGCGCCACAGCATCGCGTTGACGTCGAGTGCCGCCGCCAGCATCTCGGCGAGCACGGAAATCGGCGCCGCACTGATTGCGAAGTAGGCAAAGAATCGCGGATGATTCCAATGCGTAATGCCGGGGACGATCAGTTTTTCGAAATCGGCGAAAATCGCATCGAACGATTCGCCTTCCTCAGGCGCCTCGGCCGGCAGCGCTGCGACGAGCTCTCCGGGCTTATAGCGCGAGAGAACCGGGTACCGTCGCGCGTCGCGATAGTAGCCGTCGATCCAATCTGCAACGCGCTCGAACTGGGCCTTGAAGTCGTCGGGCATGCCATCGCTCTACGCCATCCGGGGGAGCCATACCGCCCTAGACGAAGGGGCCGGGACCATGAAATATAGGACGTATCCGAAGACAGATATTACCGTTAGCGAGGTTGGCTTCGGACTCTGGACTACGTCCACGGGTTGGTGGGGAAACCAAACCGACGCCGAGGCAGTCGCGCTCCTGCGTGAAGCGTACGATCTCGGGATAACGCTGTTCGACGCCGCCGATACGTACGGCAACGGCCGCAGCGAAGAACAGTTGGCCGCAGCCTTTGACGGCAAGCGCGACAAGGTCATTTACTCGACCAAGTTCGGTTACGATTTCTACTCGCACTTGGGAGAACGCAAAGGCCAATCGGAGATCCCGCACGATTTCTCGCCGGCCTACGTGCGCCGCGCGCTCGAAGGTTCGCTCAAACGGCTGCGCACCGACTACATCGACCTCTGGCAGATGCACAACGCGCATCTCGACCAAGTCCGCGACGATAGGCTGTGGGAACTGCTCGAGTCATTACGCGAGGAAGGCAGGATTCGCGCCTACGGTGTCGCGCTTGGCCCTGCAATCGGTTGGCTGTACGAAGGCGTCGAGTCTGCGACACGCCGCAACACAACAAGCGTCCAGATGATCTGGAACATGCTCGAGCAGTTTCCGGGCGATGCCATGATTGCAGCCGCGCGCGATTCGAGCGCCGATACCGGATATCAAATTCGCGTACCGCATTCGAGCGGAATGCTCGAGGGCAAGTACACGCTCGAGACGACGTTCCCACCCAGCGATCATCGCTCGCACCGTCCACATTCGTGGCTCGTCAACGGTGTCAAGAAGATCGAGAACCTGCGCTTTCTCGAGCGCTCGAACCGGACGCTCGGCCAGGCCGCGCTCGCGTGGCTGCTCGCGGAACCGCGCGTCATGACGGTTTTGCCGAACATCTACGACGCGGAGCAACTGCGCGAATTCGCAGCAACGCCGGACACGCCGCCGCTAACGGCCGACGAAATGGCACGCATCGCCCAGCTCGCGAAGACGAACTTCGGCGTCGAGGAGCCGCCGATGAAATACAAAGGAACGATGACCTTCGAACAGCTCGCTGAAGAAAACGAACGGTTGGCGCACGTATGAAAACGCCCGTTCACAGTCCCGCGGCGCCAAACCCGATCGGTCCCTACGTGCAAGCAATTGCCGCGAGCGGCATGCTCTTCTGCAGCGGACAGGTCGCGCTCGACGTCGCGACCGGGAAATTGATTGAGGGCGACGTCGGCGCGCAAACGCGGCGTGCGCTGCTCAACCTCGCGGCCGTGCTATCCGCCGGCGGCGCGAGCTTGAACGACGTCGTCAAGACGACGGTATTTCTCATCGACATGAACGACTTCGCCGCGATGAATCAGGTCTACGCGGAAGTCTTCGCCGACTCGCCGCCCGCGCGTTCGACGGTCGCCGTCGCGGCGCTGCCGGCCGGTGCGCGCGTCGAGATCGAGGCTATCGCTCTTCGCAGTTAGTGCGCGGTGTTCGGCGGCTCGGCTTCGAGCGCGCTGAGATCGCGACGCGCAGCCAAGATAACGTTCTCTTCGTTGCCGTAGTTGACGGCGTGCTCGTATTGCTGTTTCGCGAGCGCGACCTTCCCTTGGTCGCGATAGGTTACGCCGAGCAAATACGACAGATGGCCGTCACGCGGTGAAACAGAAAGCCCTTTGATAAAGGCAGCTTCGGCGAGCGAATACATTTTCTGTGAGTAGTAATCGTAGCCGAGATCGATGTACGCATCGCGCCAGAGCGGATCGACGGTAATTGCCTTTTCGTAGTTGTTGATGGCCGATTTCCAATTCTGCGCGGAATCCTCGATGAAACCGATGTCGACGTAGGCTTCCGGACGATCGATCTTCACCTTGACGGCACGATCCAGAAGATCACGCGCATCGTTGAAGCGTCCGAGCTCGATATTGGCCTCGCCGAGATTGACCAGCGCCCCGTACTCTTTCGGATTGATTGATAAGCACGTCTGCAGCAGCGGAACGGCCTCGCTGATGCGATGCACGTCCAGATATGCCAGCGCGAGATCGCTGAGTGCCGGACACCGCCCAGCCGGCGTACTCAAGCTCAGAGCTTGCTTGAAAAATGTGAGTGCTTCATCGTGCTTGCCGAGCGCACGCAGCACCATAGCGTAGTCGAGAATCTTCTCCTCGTTGGCCGGCTCGTTCTGTACGTCGGTCGCGACGCTGCGCTCGAAATCGGCAAGGTCACCGCGACGTTGATGAAGCGCGACCAGACTCGGATACTCGCTTGGATCGAGTACGCTCTTGTTGAATGCGCTGATCGCGTCGTTGATGCGATCCTCTGCGGCATATAAACCGCCGAGTCTATTCCAGGTCTCGCTGTCCTCTGGATAGCGCGACAATATCCGCTTGTAAGTGCGCTCGGCCGCGGGAAAGTCCGGTTTGCGGAAATAGAGGTCGCCGAGAAGTCGCGCCGGCCCCCTGCTGTCGGGATATCTGCGTACGAAGTCTTCGACCTTCGAGATGACCGCCGAAAGCTGCCCATTGACGGCTTCGGCACGCCACTGGTCCATTTCCGTGTCGACGGATTGACCGAAGAGCGTCGTCTGCTCGGCGCGCGCGGCAAAGGGCGGCGCGAAAAACGGCGTCAGCACCGCTAAGAGCAACACGACGATGGCTCTGCGCATCTCGCAAACCCCCAGGTAACGAAAGTATAGAACCGGCCGCCGCCCACCGCAACTGGCAAGCGAGCGATTCTGGCGACTTTCCTCGCACGGGGGGTGGCCCACATTTGGACGAAGCTGCCCGCGAATTGAGGTTAGGAGAAACATGAGCTCAAACGGATCGTCGACCCGGGTTGAAAAGGACACGATGGGCGAGATGCAAGTGCCGGCCACGGCCCTGTGGGGCGCCGGCACCCAACGCGCCGTTCTCAATTTTCCGATCAGCGACCGGCGCTTTCCACGGCGCTTCATCAAAGCGCTTGGGTTGATTAAGAAGGCGGCCGCACAAACCAACGGCGAGCTCGGCCTGGTGCCAAAGGACGCTGTCAACGCGATCGTCGACGCCGCGCAGGAAGTCGCCGACGGCGGGCTCGACGAGCACTTCGTCCTCGACATCTATCAAACCGGAAGCGGCACGTCGACGAACATGAACGCGAACGAGGTCATCTCGAATCGCGCGATCCAAAAACTCGGCGGAGTTCTCGGCTCGAAGAAGCCCGTGCATCCCAACGATCACGTCAATTTCGGCCAAAGCTCGAACGACGTCATCCCGACCGCGCTGCACCTCGGCGCGGTGATGGCGATCGACGAAGTGTTGCTGCCCGGCCTGCGCGAGCTCAAAGCCGCGCTCGACGCCAAGACCAAAGAGTTTTGGGACGTCATCAAAACCGGACGCACGCATCTACAAGACGCGACGCCGATTCGGCTCGGGCAAGAGTTTCTCGGCTATGCCGGGCAGATCGAACGCGCAATCGAGCGCGCGAATCACGCCAAGAAAGAGCTTTCAGAGGTCGCCCTCGGTGGTACGGCCGTCGGAACCGGAATCAATACGCATCCGGAGTTCGCGAAGCGCGCCACGGCTCGACTCAGCAAGGAGCTCGGAACCGAGATTCGCGAGACCTCGAATCATTTTCAATCGCAGTCGACGCTCGACAACGCCGTAGAAGCTAGCGCTTCGATGCGCACGATTGCGGTCTCCATGTTCAAGATTGCAAACGACATTCGTTGGCTCGGTTCGGGTCCGCGTGCCGGGATCGGCGAGATCAACCTGCCCGAAGTGCAGCCCGGAAGCTCGATCATGCCGGGTAAAGTGAATCCGGTCATTTGCGAATCGGTGATGATGGTTTGCGCGCAAGTCATCGGCAACGATGCGGCGATTGGGTTCGGCGGCGCGAGCGGCAACTTCGAGATCAATCTGATGATGCCGGTCGTTGCTCTCAACCTGATCAACTCGATCGAATTGCTCGGCGCGTCGGCTGCGAATCTCGCGAAGCAATGCATTAGCGGCATCACGGCGACGGGCCAAGGTCCGGCGATGGTCGAGCGCGGTCTCTCGATGTGCACGAGTCTCGCACCGATCATCGGATACGACGCAGCTGCTGCAATTGCAAAGGAAGCCGCCAAGACGGGCGAGACCGTGCGCGAGGTCGCGCTGCGGAAGACCGACCTCGGCGCCGAGAAGCTCAAAGAAATTCTCGATCCGATGCTGATGACTGAGCCCAGCGCCGATCGTGTCGGCGCCGGCGGCGGCTAACCGACGGGACCGGGGGAAGGACGCAACCCCCGGACAATGCACACTATTGGAGCATAGGTGAGGAGATTTTGAGAACATGCTGACAGTCGGGCCGAAGACCGAATTCCACAAAGCGTTCATCGACGGGAAATGGATCGAGACCGGCAAGCGATTCTCGGTCATGAACCCCACGACGCTTGAGCCGTTCGCCGAGGTCGCCGATTGCGGCCCCGAAGAGGCTCGTACTGCTGTCGAGGCTGCGGTTCGCGCATTCGAGACGTGGTCGAAGACGACCGCGTACGAGCGTGCAGCGATCCTCATGAAGTGGAACACGCTCATCCTCGATCATGCTGACGAGCTGGCGCGCATCATGGCACACGAGATGGGCAAGCCCGTCACCG
>Ga0302326_10008940_pt1 | contig 22026 bp, 19 predicted proteins | sample Palsa_T0_3_FD_202264 | JGI IMG/M metagenome (GOLD analysis project Ga0302326, IMG submission 202264) | Peat permafrost microbial communities from Stordalen Mire near Abisko, Sweden - Palsa_T0_3 | ecosystem: Environmental > Terrestrial > Soil > Palsa > Peat permafrost | place: Sweden: Abisko... | reverse complement strand
GTTAATCCCCTACGTTTTGTACGGTTGTTGACCGCGCCCCGGTTGTGTCCGCCCGCCACAGGTGGCTTGGAATTCCATCAGGCTTCCGGCTCTTCGTACAGATACTTGATGTCGTGTTTGTACAAAAAGAGGTTGGGGGAGCCGTCCCGCGTCACGCGGATAAAGTGAACGTCGTAGAATTCGATCACGCCCGACACTTCTTCATTGCTGCTGAGCCGGATCCGTACCGGGATGGCCTTTTCAATCAGGTAACGAAGGTACTTCACTTCTTCGAAGGTTTGCTCCGGGGCTTTGGTTTTGGCTTTCACTGCGTCCTCAACTTCACTGCCCCAGGCTCGATCTGGACTCATTGGAATCCCCATAATAGCCACTGCGCGTGCTGACGCGCAAACCGCGATTCGCCGCGTTGCTCTGCACTGTCACCTTCAAAGTATGAAAGCGATCCTTAGTAGGCGGGACGCCTTTGGGATAAAAGCCGATCAGATACTGCGTCCTGAGTTCGCGCAAGATGTCGTCGAATGCCCGATCGAGCTGCGCGCCAAGATTGGGCGTGAACACGTGGCCGCCGGTACCCGCGGCGAGCGTGGTGAGCGCGTGTTCACCGCCGACATTGCGGCCGGCGTCGTTGGTGATTGGGACCACCAGGATCGGATAAAGGATCGCGTCGGCCAGCTGCGCTGCTTCGAGAGCCTGGTGAAAATCCTTGGAACTAGTGGTGTCGCCGCCATCCGTCACCATCACCATGACGTGCCGGCCATTGCGGTATTGCAGTTCGCGCGATGCCAGGAAAAGCGCATCGTACATCGACGTGCCGCCCTCCGATTTCATTTGTTTCAGCATCTGGTCCACGCGCGCAAAACGCCGCGTATAACTGCTGAGCAGCGTGATTTGCCAGTTGAAACTGTACAGTGCCACGGTGTCGTCGGGATTGCCTTCGCCCAGCAGCACTTTGAGAAATCGGCTCACCGAGTCCAGTTCGTAATGCAATTCGATGCCGGTGGAAGCGCTGGTGTCCACCAGCATCGCGACCGACAAAGGCTGCTCGGTTTGGCGATCGAAGACCGCTATCTCCTGCTGTACTCCGTTATCAAAAACCGTAAAATCGTTCTTGTTGAGCGAACCGACGAGTTGGCTGGCAGCGTCCTTCACTGTTACCAGCATGCGGACCAGGCGCACGTTGACTTTGATGACGGGATCCTGCGCCGCGGCCGGTGCGGCCAGGCAGAGCGCCGCGAGGAACAAACTGGCGGCCGGGCGGGTCACTTCTCCTCGGAGGGTCACTTCTTTAGGACGGACTCGTCCCAGTCCCCTTCAACCCAGACTTCCCCATCCGCGAAGTGTTCTTTCTTCCAGATGGGAACCAGGCGCTTCAGCCGGTTGATTCCTTCGAGTGCGGCCTCGAACGCCGGCTTGCGATGCGGAGCGGTGACTACAATAGCCACGCTGGCCTCGCCGATCTGAAGGCGTCCCAGGCGGTGCACCATGGCGATGCGGCCGATGGCGTGCGTGCCCACGATCTCGCGGCCGATTTCAGCCATCATCTTTATAGCCATGGGCTCGTAGCATTCGTAATCCAGGAACTGGGTGGCGCGGCCTTTGGTATTGTTTCTCACTACGCCTTCAAAATCCACCACCGCTCCGTCTTCGCCGCGCAGCAATTGGCGAGCCAGGCCGCGGGTGTCGATGATCTCGCGCGTCAGTGCGAAGAAGCATCCCGTCTCCGTATCGAGGATCTCATGGGTGTAGCGGCCAGAGCCTCCGGCCCCCCCGCTTACCGGTGGCAGGAAGGCAATCTCATCGCCTTCCCGGATGGCCGAGGAGCGGTCGCAAAATTCATGATTGCAGGCCAGCACGATGCTCGATTCCAGATCGGTCAAGCGCGGAAAATCGCTCGCGTAGCGCGTGAAGACGGACTCAACGCGCGCGCCGTCGGCTACTTCGATGTGGTCTTCCGAGCGGCCGACAATATCCTTCAACATACCGAAAAACAGCACCTTCACGCGCACGATTGTCATAGTAACAGACGGTCCGGGCGCGTTCGGGTTTCAACACTTAGGACACATGCTACAATCCGCCTCATGCGCCGCTTTGCCGTGCTGGTTCTATCCGCCGTGGGCATCCTATCTGGCTTGGAAATGCCAGGCGCGGTGATGCCGCCGGACACGGATCGCCAGCTCGCGCGGGAAATTTACAAGGAAATGATCGAGATCCGTTCCGGCTACAGCACCGGCTCAACCACCCCCGTGGCCGAGGCTGTGGCTGCGCGTTTACGTGCCGCGGGCTTTCCCGACGCGGATATCTTTGTGGGCGGCGCCAGCCCGAAGAAGGCCAATCTGGTGGTGCGCTATCACGGCTCGGGCGCCCGCCGGCCCATCCTGCTGCTCGCTCACACCGACGTGGTGGAGGCGAACCGCGAAGACTGGACCACCGATCCGTTTCAATTCATCGAGAAGGACGGCTACTTTTACGGCCGGGGCACCGCCGACGACAAGGCGCAGGCAGCGGTATGGATCGCGAACCTGATTCGGTATAAACGCGAAGGATATAAACCAGCGCGGGACATCATCGTGGCGTTGACGGCGGACGAAGAGGGCGGCGGCCCCTACAATGGCATCACCTGGCTGATCAAGAACAAACGCGAGTTGATCGAAGCAGACCTGTGCCTGAACGAGGGCGGCGGGGGCGTGATGGTGGGTGGCAAAAAGATCGCAAACAACATTCAAGTGAGCGAGAAATCGTACGCCGATTTCAAATTCGAGGTCCGCAATAAAGGCGGGCATAGCTCCGTGCCGGTGCCCGACAATGCTATCTATCGTCTGGCGACGGCGCTCGAACGGCTCTCCCGCTACGGCTTTCCGCTGAAGACGGATGAAGTGACGCGCGCCTATTTCCGCGAGATGGCGAAGGTGGAGGAGGGCTCATTTCGAGCGGACCTGGCAAAGATCGCCGATGGATCCGGGGACGTTGGCAGGGAAGCGATGCAGCGCGTGGCGGCCGCATCTCCGCGCTGGAATTCGATGCTGCGAACCACCTGTGTCGCTACCGAGTTGGCCGGCGGCCATGCGCTCAACGCGCTGCCGCAGCTCGCCACCGCGAACATCAATTGCCGCATTTTTCCTGGGGATTCCATCGAATCGGTACAAAAAGCTTTGCGCCAGGCAGTGGCGGACGATCAGGTCGCAATCCACGTGCAGGGCGACGTCGAAGTGGGGCCGGCGTCTCCGATGCGGCCGGATGTTCTCAAAGCCGTGGCGCGCTGGAGCGACACGCTGTGGCCCGGCGTGCTGACGATTCCGGTGATGAGCACGGGCGCGACAGATGGGCGTTATCTACGCATCGCGGGCATTCCAACCTATGGAGTTTCGGGCTTCTTCGGCGATCGGGACGACGTGCGCGCGCATGGCCGCGACGAGCGCATGAACGTGAATGCGTTCTACGAAGGTCAGAATTTCTTGTATGAGGTGGTGAAGGAACTCGCGAATTGATCGCTAGAGAACGTCGCTTACTGACGTGCGCGGTTCAGTAGCTCGAGGCGCGTTACAGAACCGCGCGCGTGAGCAAGCGGTCTTAATCATTGCAAGTTGACGTGCAAGCGCTCGTCTAACGGACCTCCCAGCATCGGTTGGAGCTTTTCTCGAAACTGTCTCGTGTGGTCGGCTTCGAGATGGGCATCAAAGGCCGCTTGGTTTTCCCAGACGCTGACGATTGTGAAATGGTTCTTCCTCCCCGGTTCCTGGAGGAGTTCGAAGCGTGCCACGCCTTTGTCCTTGCGGCTGTCGGAGGCGAATTTCAACAGTAGCGGGGTGCCGTCCACAATGTAGCTGGGCGAGAGATCCACGTGCGTAACGACGTAAAGCCTGGTGTCTTGGCCAAAGGCGGCAAAAGACGCGAGCAGCAGCACGATGATTGGCAGTCGCATAGCTTCTGATAGTCTACTCCCGATGGAACTGGATCGCCTCGAAGCCTTGAAACGCGCATTTGGTTTGAAGGAGCAAAGGTCTCTTCCGGCGTTGCTCCTAAAGCTAGGGCGGACGAAATTCGATGATGCCGAGTCGCTCATTCGCTTTCACGAGGCGCTGCTGTTTTTTCGGGCGTATCCGCCGAATCGGGAGGTTCTGCTTCTTGCCGATTTCCTGCTTGGGTTCATGCCGAAGAAGATCGCGCAGCTGCGCCGGGCAGGGGTGGACCTCACACCTTTTGAGGAGCCCGATGTTTCCGGAATAGCCGGGACGGCGCTTTCGGCGCAATTTACGTACGAAATCACGCGCTGGCTGGCTGAGCACCATCCTGAGGGCGTCGAGATCGATTGGGACGGTTATGATGCTGCGCTGCTGGGACCCTTGCTGCGCCGGCTGCATCCGTTTGCCAACGAAGATTTGTTGGTGGAAGCAAACATTCCTTATATGGATTGGTTTCGGGCGGCGAAATCGGCAGCAGGCTCGGATCTGCGCTGGCTGCTGTCAAAAATCGACAGCGCGGAGCTGTTCGCGCAGGCCAAACTCTTCGTCCGCTGGCAGCTGGGCGAATCGGGCAGCACGCGAACGAATGGACGGTTACCAGGGCGCGGCAAGCCGTTCTTCCACGATGCTCCGCTGATCCGCCGGGCTGATGTGTCGCTCGCCCGCGAGCTTCAATCGCCCAAACTGCCGATCGAAAAGCTCAGCCGCGCCGACGGCGAAAGAATTCTGGACTTCGCGCGCGAGACTTCGGCTGTGCGGTATCGCGAGCTGCATGGGTTCACTTTCGGCGATCCCGCTCACGTGGTTCGCGCCGCCTTCGGCCGCGGTGTCGAGGTCTACGTCTTCGGCGTCTCTCGCGAACATCGCCTGCCGTTGCGCGCCTATCATGCCGGAATGTTCTTCAAGAACTCAGTCCCGTTAGGCTATATCGAATGCCTGACTTTGTTCGAACACATGGAAGTCGGATTCAACCTCTATTACACGTTTCGCGAAGGCGAGACCGCGTGGCTTTATGCGCGCCTGCTGCGCTTGTTTCACCAGTTGCTGGGCGCGACGTGTTTCGCCGTCGATCCGTATCAAATTGGCCATCACAACGAAGAGGCCATCGAATCCGGCGCGTTCTGGTTCTATCGCAAGCTCGGATTCCGGCCGGCGAATCCGAAAGTGGCCCGGCTGCTGGAGGGCGAGGAATCGAAAATCCGCGCGGATCCTGGGCAGCGCACTCCGGCGCGGATGCTCGAGCGCCTGGCCGAGGGCTGGATGATTTACGAAGCGCCCGGTTCGCGGGTCGGCGATTGGGATCATTTCGAAACACGCCGCGCCGCGATGGCGCTGAAGCAGTCACCGTTCCCGCCGGAAATTCAACGGGCGAAGAACGCGGCAGAGGAGTCCACGTATGTGCGCGCACTGCAAAACGCCCCCGCGTTGCGCCGCCGCATCCTTAAAATGGGGAGCATCTAACTTCCTAGCGGGGCCGTGGATTTAGTGCCACGGTGGTGCCGAGCCCGGCGTAGAGATAACCATCGCCGAACGCCTTCTTCAGGGCCGTGAACGCGGGCTCACCGGTGCAGTGGCCGGGCGCAACGTACCTCACTTTGAACGTGTCGCGTAGGGCCGTAACAATCTTCTCGATGTCTGTGTCGCTCGACACGACGAGGTGAAACCCGCCGGCGATAAGGTGAATGCGTGGATTAATCGCGGATGCCGCTTCCACGATCTTGTCGATGCCAGGATGCGAACAGCCGACAACGATCACCATGCCATCAGGCGTGTTGATGGCAAGCGACAGCTCGCGCAATTCAAGCGTGCCGGGTTTATCAGAGACCAGTGCGAGCAGCTGGATACCGGAAGCGATCTCCGCGTTCTTGTCGATGAGCTGGAAGTTAGCGCCGGGCCACGCAGATCCGAACCGCATCACTTCGGGCGGAGCGCCATTGTAGTAGCGCTGTTCCAGCGGCAGAGAGGGGTCCTTGCGATAAAAAGTGCTCGGCAGGTCGGCACCATAAACGCCGAACCCCTCTTTAGGTGCGTAGATCTTCACCTTGGGGTTCACCCTCAATAGGTAGGCTAATCCTCCCATGTGGTCACCGTGGCGGTGCGACAGAACAACGAAGTCCAGCTTCGATAGGTTGATGTCTTTTGCCTTCGCGTTCTGCGCAAGAATGCCGGGGTTGTTGCCGGCGTCGAACAGGATGCGCTTTCCGCCATACTCGACTAGCGCAGCATAACCCCAGTCTTTTTGCATGGCGGACGGCTTGCCGAAGGCGTCATAGAGGATGGTGATCTGTGCCTTGGCGGAGTTGACGCTTGCCGCGGATGTCGTCGTGGCACATCCCACGAAGATCAGCAGTGCTGCCAAACAGAAAGCTACCCAGGACTCTCTTGCCATTTTGTTCTCCGCTGAGTGCCTCGCGATATTCGTCGTACATTGAATACCAGAATTCGCCGCCTTTCGCCTCTGCTGCGCTAGGATGAAAGCCGTGGAGCGACACGACCCGCTGCCGGCGGCGCCAGAACCGCCTTCCGGGACGACCCCGACCTGGGTGACGCTGAAAGACGACGATCTGCTCGAAAAGCGCATCTGCGATCTCGGCGTGCGCATTCCCGGCAGCGAGCTGGAAGGCCGCGTGGAGCAACTCTACGAGGAGCTCGCGGCGCGAGGATTGGCGTTTCGTCCGGCCTGTTATCTCGGTGATGAGTGGTTCTCGCCCGCGGGCGTGCCCGACATCGCCATCCCGTTTTACCTGGCGCATCCCCGGCTGAAGACGCTGGAAGTCCATCAGATGCTGCAGGTGGAAGGTGGCACGCCCGAATGGTGCCTGCAATTGCTGCGGCACGAGAGCGGACATGCCATCGATCACGCCTATCGCTTCTCGTCGCGCGACGATTGGCGCGCGGTATTCGGCAGCCCGGAAACCGAGTACGCTCCCGAGACTTATCAGCCGCGCCCCTACAGCAAAGGCTTTGTGCGCAATCTTCCGAACTGGTACGCGCAGGCGCATCCCGACGAAGATTTCGCCGAAACGTTCGCGGTGTGGCTTTTGTTGACGCCCGAGCAATGGCGCGAGCAGTATCGCGGATGGAAGGCGCTGGACAAGCTCGAATTGGTGCATTGCCTGATGGAGGAGGCCAAGAACAATCCGCCGAAAGTAAAGCGCGGCCGCCGCATCTATGAAGCCAGCCGGCTGCGAAAAACGCTGGCGCGCTACTACACCGAGCGACGCAAGCTGTACGCCGAGGATTTTCCCGACTTCTACGACGCCGATCTGCGCGTTATATTCGGAAATGGCGAACCGAACGGGGAATCGGCCGCCAAGGTTATGCGCAGCAATCGCTCGGCGCTGGTAGGATCGATCGTTCGTTGGACGGGACAGCATAAGTACACGGTGGACATGTTGGTGCGCAAGTTGATTGAGCGCTGCAAGGAGCTAAGGCTGACGATTCCGCCGCCGCTCGGGCGCGAGCGTGTCTATTTCGAACTGGCCGCGTATCTGTCGGCGATGATCACCAATCATCTGCACACGGGCCGTTTCAAGAGGTCGGTTTAACCGTGAAGGTCTTGATCCTCTTCGATATTGCTTATCGCAAGGCGACGGCTGGTACATACTCCCCGCAGGCGCTCAAGGAAGAAGAGGACAAGCCCACCGAAGCCGATGTGCTGGCCTGCCTGCAACGCCTGGGGCACGAAGTGGACACGCTGGCGGTCTTCGACGACGTGACGTGCATGGTGGAAAAGTTGAAGAACTTCGCGCCGGAGGTGGTTTTCAATCTCACCGAATCGTTCCATTCCAGCCGCGCCCACGAGCCGAATATTCCCGCGCTGCTCGAACTGATGCGTGTGAAATACACGGGCGCGCGACCGGACGGCCTGATGCTGTGCAAAGACAAGGCGCTGGCGAAAAAGGTGCTGGCCTATCATCGCGTGCGCGTGCCGCATTTTGTCATCTCCACCGAGCTGCGTCCGTTGAAGCGTCTGCGCCGCTTTGTTTACCCGGCATTCGTAAAGCCGGTAGGCGAGGAATCATCGGATGGCATCGCCAAGGCTTCCTTCGCCAAGAGCGAGGAGGAAGCGCTGGAGCGCGCGCGCTTCATTCACGAGAAATTTCATTGCGACGCGCTGATCGAGGAATATATCGAAGGCCGTGAACTGTATTTGAGCGTGATGGGCAACCGCAAGCTCAGCGTCTTCCCTCCGCGAGAAATTTTCTTCCACGACGTCCCGGAAGATATGCCCAAATTCGCTACCTTCAAGGCCAAGTGGGACGACACCTATCGCAAGAAGTGGGGCATTCAAAACGGGCCCGCGAATGAGCTGCCCGCGGGTGTCGAGGAAAGGCTCGCCCGGCTGGCACGGAAGGTTTATCGCGTGTTGAAGATCACCGGCTTCGGCCGAGTGGACGTGCGTCTCACGCAAGCCGGCGAAGTTGTGGTGATCGAGGCCAATCCGAATCCTGCGCTAGACTGTGAAGGCGACTTCGCGCAAGCCGCGGGCGCCGCCGGGTTGCCGTATGATGTGCTGATCCAGAAGATTCTGGACACGGCCGGGGCGTGAGTAAGGCGGATTTCCACCTTACGTAGTACCAAGTTCTCACTATTCCTTTCCCACTCCATCAACCGATCTCTATTGACTAGAGGAGCACCTCTGACGTGACTCGGCTAGTGGCAGGGTCCAGCGGTCAGGGGCAGCTCGATAGCGTCTTGTGTCCATTTCGAGGGGACGGTTCCCTTGGCTGTCCCCTCGCTTTTTTCTGTCCCACCTTTCCCGACTCACATGCTTCTGCCGATCTAAAATGGTCTTTGCGGCCCTTCGTTCCCTTCTTTCGGAATCCTCACCTGCTCACCATCGCCGGCAACTACTGGCGCCGGAAGCTGGACCGGCAGCGCTTCCCGGTGGAGGCGAAGCTTTATGAGACGGAGCCGGGCGTGCAAGTCCGGGTGGAATCTCAGGCGCCGGAAGGCGAGCCACTCGCTCATCTGATTCTGGTGCACGGCCTGGAAGGCTCCAGCGAGGCCGGTTATGCGCGCAGCCTTGCGCAGGCCGCACTCGAAGCCGGTTGCGCCGCGCATCGCTTCAACATGCGTAGTTGTGGGGGGACGGAGCACCTGAGCGGCCGAACCCTGTACCATTCGGGCCAGACGTCCGACTTGCTCGTGGTCATCCGCCAGCTCCGCAGCAGCGCCCCGATTTTTCTGGCGGGCTTTTCCCTGGGCGGTAATGTGGTGTTAAAGCTGGCCGGAGAGCTCGGCGAATCCGCCTCCGGGCCCATCACCGGAGTCATGGCAATCTCAACGCCCATCGATTTAGCGGCCTGCGTCCGCCAGCTCGACAAGCCATCCAACAGCATCTACGCCAGACGGTTCGTCTCGCGCCTGAAGGAGCGCGTCCGCGCCAAAGAGCGCCTCACTCCAGGCCTGTTCGACCTGAGCGGCCTGCAGCAGGTGCGCGACATCTACGGCTTCGACGACCGCTTCACGGCCCAGGCTTTCGGCTTCGGGAGCGCCGACAATTATTACGCCACGCAATCGGCCAATCAGTTTCTGGATCGCATCCGCGTGCCCACCCTGGTCGTGCAAGCCAAGGATGATCCGCTGATCCCGTTCGCGGTCTTCGATCACCCCGCTTTTTCAACGAATCCCCACCTGCGCCTGCTGGCCACCGAGCATGGCGGGCACCTCGGCTTCATCTCGAAAACCAAGCCGCGCTTCTGGCTGGATCAGGTTCTCGTACACTGGTTATTGGAAGTACGGAACAAGGTACACGCTGGTTTCGTCTCTTGATTGTGGGACATAGCTCACGACAAACCGCGTCATTTCGCGAAGCGGCGGCTATCGCGGCGGATTCGCTTCGCACCAGCAAGCTGCGCAGTTTCCTGACGCTGCTCGGCATCATCCTGGCTACCACCACGTTGATCGCGGTGATGGCGATGATCCATGGGATGGATGTTTACATCGCCAACACGGTCACCAGCATGGGTTCCGATGGTTTTCGAATCGTCAAAATCGCCTTCCTGGGTAACTTCGATCCGAAGAAATTTCTGCAAATGCAGAAGAGGAATCCGGAACTGAGCCCCGACGAATTCCAATATCTGAAAGATCACGCGACACTGGTTCAGGATTTCGGCATGAGCGCCAGCCGCAGCGTGACGGTTTCCTTGGGATCGCGAACTTTGACCGAAATCACGCTCGAGGGGGGCACGGCCGACTGGGCGGCGCTGAGCGACACTGAGATCGCGAATGGCCGTTATTTTACCGAGATTGAAGATCGCCATCGCTCCGCGGTTGCGATCATCGGCGCCGACGTGGAGTCCAACCTTTTCGCGGACGCCGATCCCATCGGCAAGGAGATCAAGGTTGAGGGCCGGCCGTTCACTGTCATCGGCGTTGCCAAAGCCAAGGGCAGCGTGTTCGGCCAGTCGCAGGACGGTTTCGTCGACGTTCCTATTGGCGCCTATTTTCAGATTTACGGCTCGCGAACCGGAATTCGTTATGCAGCCCGGGCCGCCGATCAGAAAGTTCTGGAGCAAGCCAAAGACGAAATGAGCATGCTCATTCGCGCCCGGCGGCATGAACAGCCGGGGCAGGACGATACCTTCTCCATTCTCTCCTCGGACTCGCTGGTCAGCGCCTTCGACCAGCTCACCAATGCTATCGCCGCCACCGCCGTGGCGATCGTGTCGATCTTTATGGTGGTAGGCGGGGTCGTTATCATGAACATCATGCTGGCCGTAGTCAGCGAACGCACCCACGAGATCGGCATTCGCAAATCGGTGGGAGCGCGCCGCCAGGATATCCTGAATCAGTTCCTGGTGGAATCGTCAATGCTGGCAGGCATGGGTGGGCTCATTGGGGTGGTGTTGGCCTGGATCGTCTCGACGCTGGTGCGAAGCTTCACGGCGGTTCCCATGGCAGTTCCCATTTCAGCGGTGTTGATCGGCCTGGGTTTGTCTACTGCAGTAGGCCTGTTTTTTGGAATTTATCCGGCGCAGCGCGCATCCAAGCTGGATCCCATCGAGGCCCTGAGGGTGGAAAGATGACGGAGGAACAATGACCTGGGTAGAACTCAGCGCGGCGATTGGGCTGGCTCTGGCCACCGTGCGCGAGCACAAAATGCGTTCGTTCCTCACGGTCCTGGGCGTGATTATCGGCACCGGGACCATCATCGGCGTCGGATCCATCATCGCGGGCCTGGACGGCGCAATCACCGGAATCATTCGCAGCTTTGGAACCAATACCGCGATCATCTTCAAGTTTCCGATCGGTTTTCAGAGCCGCACGGCCGAAATGCTCCGGCGAAAACCGATCACCTATGAAGATGGCGTGGCCATCGCAACGCGTTGCCCGTCGGTGGCGTATGTGAGCCCGTATTTGATCCCGAATACCCCCGGAAGCGGTCCGCAAATCAACATCGCGCGTTATAAAGGAAACGAGCTTTACCAGGCGGATGTCTCCGGCACCGAAGAGTCTTACGCACAGAGCGGCCAGGCCGAAATGCAAGAGGGGCGCTTTTTTACCAACGTGGAGAACCAGCACCGCATGCCGGTGGCCGTGGTGGGGGCCGACGTCCCGCGGGCTCTGATGAACGGCGAAGATCCCATCGACAAGTGGATCGACGTCAATGGCCACAAGTTCCAAGTCATCGGCGTCATGAAGCGGCCTGGGGCGTCTTTCCCCGGCCAGGACGACATCCGCGTCATGTTGCCGTACTTTAGCATGCACAAGCTGTTCCCGGCGTCCAAGGAAACTCTGCTGATGGTGACCGCCCGGCCTGGCCAAATGGCGGCCGCCATCGACGAAGCCACGGCCGTGATGCGCATCCAGCGCCACGTTCCGGCCAATAAGCCGGACGATTTCTCCATTTCCACCTCCGATCAGTTGGTGGAGCAGTTCCACAGCGTGACGGCAATCGTCGCGCTGGTGATGGTGGTGATGAGCTCCATCGGACTGCTGGTGGGTGGCATTGGGGTAATGAATATCATGCTGGTCTCGGTGACCGAACGCACGCGCGAAATCGGAATCCGCAAGGCCATTGGCGCCAAGCGCGCGGACATCGTGCTGCAGTTCCTCACCGAAGCCGTGGTGCTGACCGGTTTGGGCGGCTTGATCGGAATGACCATCGGCTGGCTGGTGTCGTTTGCGTGCCGCCTGGTTTTCCCGGCGTTGCCGACGGCCGTGCCATGGTGGGCGGCTGCGCTGGGCGTGATTGTTTCGGTGGCTATCGGTCTGTTTTTTGGCATCTGGCCCGCCAACAAGGCCGCGCGGCTGGATCCAGTGGTGGCACTGCGCTATGAATAGCCCGGCGTGGCGCGTCAGTGCGTGCGGGCCGAGGATTTCGCTTTGCGAAGCGTTCGCTTGGGTGCGGGCGGCGCTGGGTTCAGCGGACGGTTGCAGTGCAGACAGCGCACCATATCCGAGCGCGTCGATAAATGGCACGTTCGGCAGTAGATTTGAGGCAGCGAAACTGTCGTAAGACCAGGTAGCATGTTCACCTTATGCCGGTACTATCGGCATAAGCCATTTTTCCTTTAGGCTGACGGCCCCTGCGCTGCCTGCAATGCGATGATGGTTCAGTCTATGGATGCAAACGCGCCGGCCTCCGCCTGGCTCGAAGCCGCCCGGAAGGCCATGCAAATTGAATCCGACGCGGTAGCTCGCGCCTCGCGGCGTCTGGACGGCAATTTGTCCTGCGCAGTTGAAATAATCCTCGCGCATCCGGGCAAGCTGGTGGTCACGGGCCTCGGTAAGTCCGGCCTGGTGGGGCGCAAGATCGCCGCCACATTGTGCAGCACGGGAACCCCCGCCGTGTTTCTGCACGCCGCGGAAGCTTTTCATGGCGACCTCGGCCTCTATTCGCCGGGCGACCCTACTCTGATGGTCTCCAAAAGCGGCAATTCGTTTGAGCTGCTCCAGCTGATCCCGTTTTTGCGCCAACTGCCTTCGCGGCGCATCGGAATTGTTGGAAATGCGTCTTCACCGCTGGCCGCCGAGATGGACGTGTTGTTGGACGCCTCCGTGGAGCGCGAGGCCGACCCGGACAATCTTGCGCCCACGGCCAGTTCCACGGTGGCATTAGCGCTGGGCCACGCGTTGGCGGTCGCGCTGATGCGCGCGCGCAACTTCAGCGCCGAAGATTTCGAGCGGTTTCATCCGGGCGGCCACCTGGGCCGCAGTTTGCGGCTGACGGTCCGCGAAGTGATGCACGGCCGCGACGAGATTGCCTGGGCCCATCCCGAGGATTCGCTGAAGCAAGTGGTGATCGCGCTGACACACTACCCGCATGGAGCGGCTTGCATCGTGGACTCCGCCCAGCATTTGCGCGGGCTGATCACCGATGGGGATGTGCGGCGCGCGCTGCAAGCTCACGAGGATATTCGCGGCCTGCTCGCAGCGGCCGTCATGACCGTGAATCCAGCCACCATCGATCCGGACGCGCGCTTGCAAGAGGCGCTGCGGCTGATGGAGGATCGTCCCTCGCAGATCTCGGTGTTGCCGGTGGTGGATCGAGCGAGCGGCGCGTGTCTGGGGCTGCTCCGCTTGCACGACATCTATCGCTCGGGCATGGCGCGATGACCTGTGTAAATTGACCGGTTCGCCGCCGTTCCGTACAATGGTTCCGGTAGCCGGAAACTGCGCGCTGCTGCGATTTGCGGGGTTGGCCTAGCGGTCGGGCGTCAGCCTTCCAAGCTGATTTACACGGGTTCGATTCCCGTACCCCGCTCCAAGTTTTCGGCAACCAGGCAACCAAATGACGGGCGAGGACGCGATCGACAAGTGCTGGCGTAGCTCAGTTGGTAGAGCATCTGATTTGTAATCAGAGGGTCGGGGGTTCAAGCCCCTCCGCCAGCTCCAAAATACACTTTATCCAACCCGGAGACAAGGGCCGTAGGGGCGCTCCCACGGCATTTCTGAGATAAACTCGATCATAATCGAGCATGTCAATCCGTACTAGCCCTGCGGCCAAAACGCGCCGTAAACGCACGAAAGTCCCACCCGTTGGCGGCCGCGCCTGCGCCTTATTCGTGAAGATGTGGGCGCTAAATCCAGATATTTTGGCACCCGAGGCTGTCGCCCTGATCGATCGGCTGGATGACGCCTTGCTTTCGCACGTCGACAGGGAGGGATACGATTGGTTTCCTAGCCCTTACGGCGGCGCTATTCGCATTACGGCGGCGGAAAGTGCCGTCACAGCCGCGCAGAGTCTTATACGGGACTTGACGCAGGCGGGCATCGAAGTTTCCATCGGCCTAAGCTGGGGCCGCTTCGAACGCATCTACAACGTGAGCAAATGGAACGTCACCGCTCCGGCAATGAATATCGCCGCCCGGATGGCGAGCGCGGAGGATTTGAAAGGACATGTGATCGTCGACCCCAAGGTCAAGCGCGATGCGATGGCCGCCAGTGCGAAATTCAAGGGGACCTTCGGGCCTGAAGCTTCCTGCCAGGTCAAACGCACAACCTTCAACTATCACCTGGTCACGGCCGACGGCGGTCAGCAACCCAAAAACCCGGCCCTGCGGGCAGCCAGATCGCGACGGGAAGGCAAGGCTTTCAGCGCCGACATCGTGGTCTTCGATATCGAGCGCTATTCCGAGCAAACCCAGCCGCAGCAAACCTCCTTGGCCGAAAAACTCTCGCGCATCGTGGAAAACCTGGTGTCCAGCTTGGAGACGCAACCGGATCATTTTGGACCGGCTGGCGATGGCGGATACCTGGTGTTCGATTCGAGAAAGGGGGACAGCGCATCCCGGGCATGGCTATTCGCCGATGCTCTCAGGGTTGCGGCGCTCCAAGAAAAGATTTCCATCCGCATCGGTGTTTCGAACGGACCAGTGATAGAGACCCGCCACCGCGCGGCCGCCGGGGGCGCCGTGCTCCGGGCAGATCAGGTTTCCTCCAAGGCTGCTTCAGGCGGGCTGGCGGTGACGGTCGATTTTTGGAGCTCTTTCGACGAGCGCCACAAGTCCGGCTGGAAAACCACCCACTCGGAAGCCGACCCTTCTATCCTGCTGCTCGAGGCGGGCCCGCACGCTGCCGCGAGCCCCGCAGATTCCGAACTGCATTCAATCAATCTTCAGCTGGCCGAGAAGGAATTGAACAGCCTGGTCTACTCGACGATGCGTATCGTAAACCGGCTCTATCCGCCTCATGAGAAAGTCCACAAGACCTTCACATTCGTGCAAGAAACTTGGACCATCTATAAGAATGGGAACCTGCACGCCGACCGGCTATTCCACATCAAGACCGCTAAAGAGAGAATCTTCTATTGGGAGATCACCTTCCGCCCGGAACCGGAGGCCCAGCCGGTCAACTTCGTTAGCGAACTTGATTTTCAGGTCACGGACGAGACCGGAAAGGATTACGAGATCGTCTACCTGATCTCCCGCAACGACCCCTTGGCCAAGCATGTTGTCCTGTTCTTCTTGCCCGCGATCGATCCGGCTGAGCCGGAACCAAGAAAGATTCGGATAACCTACCGCTGGCCGAAATACTGGATGCGCCTACTCAAAAAGGGCTCCGAGCTCTCTACCTTCAGTCTTCGGTCTCCGGTAGAGCACCTGCTGCGCACTTACCGGATCGAATCCGATTCCGGCGAGCTTTTGGTCACGCCTGAACAGAAGGTAGTTGGCGCCCGGATTACACGCTATGGGCCGGACGCATCCAATTTTTTGGGGTGGACTTACGAGGCGAAGAACTACACAGACGACCAACTCCAGTTCACGCTCAAAGTTAAAGCAAAATGAGCGGATCGGCGGCTAAGCCGCGTATTTAGCCGCTCACTCCGTCGCCGTTGTTGTCGAAGGTATAGATCATAGAGTTTCCTTAGAAATCTCCAACCACAGTCTACCATGGAGGGTCTCTGGATTCAAAGCAGCATCGAGCTTTCTCATGCAGTTACCTTGAAACTTGACCCCTGCGCATGAGATGCTGCGCTAGACTCGTTGGTTACGACCATGTCCAAGCCTTTTGACGTACACCGCGCTCTTATCCTGCCTCTGTTTTGCGCCGCCGCTCTGGCCCAAACCCAGTCCGCTAAACCATCCCTGACTCTCGACGATTTCTTCAATTCCGTGGACATCCCGACGGTGCGGGTCGCACCCGACGGCCGCGCCGTTGCCATCGAGACCACGCGAGCCGATTGGGACGGGAATCGTTTCAGAAACGACCTTTGGCTGTATCACGAGGATCCGGACGGCTCCGGGTCGCTGGTACAACTCACCCAATCCGGTCACGACCGCAGCCCGGAATTTTCGCCCGACGGCCGCTGGATCGCCTTCCTCTCTGATCGCGGCGGCTCATCTGAAAAGTCATCCCAGGTTTATGTCATTTCGATAAGCGGCGGCGAACCCTTTCCGGTGACGCAGACCGAGGACGAAGTCCACGCTTTCGCCTGGTCGGCCGATTCGCGCCAGATTTATTTCGCTGCGCGTCAATGGGCCAAGGCCCAGGACGAGGCCTACAAGAAGGACTGGAAAGACGTTGTTCAGTTCCGCGAATCCGAGCACGGCGATGCCATTCACGGCGTCGAAATCTCAGAAGCCCGAAGCTGCATTACCGAAAGCCCCTCCAAAGCTTGTGACCTTTCTACACGCGCCAGGCAGCTAGCGTCCACGCCGTGGCGCGTCAAACAACTGGAGGCATCTCCGGACGGCAAGAGCATCGCCTTGCTCACCGACTCGCGCACCGAGCGCTGGGAATCGCTGGACGCATATGGAATTTATCTCATTGACGCGGCGGCCGGCGGCGAACCGCGCAAGCTGCTGCAACGCGAAGCGATCCTTGATGTGTTGCATTGGTCGCCCGACAGCCGGCACATTTTTTTCTCGTTCCTCAACGGTTCGGTCGAAGGAAAATATCAGGACGCCCAATCGCGAGTTTACTGGGTAGAGGCCCAAGCCGATGCACCAGGCGCCGCCGGTCCGCTTCTGGCCCGCTGGGCTCCCGAATTCCAGGGCGCGATCACCGGCTTCGCGGTGCTGCCGGGGGGCGGACTGATCGCCGAGGGCCGTTTGGGAACCGAAGTCCAGATCTACTCCGCGGAAAAACCCGCCGGCGATTTCGTCATACACTCCGGCTCGCCCGGAACTTACGACAAGCTCTCCGCCGCGGCGCACGCCCCGCGCCTGGCGTTTGTGCATTCTTCTCTGCAGGAACCAGCCGAGGTCTGGCTCGCGAACGATCCCAACGATCTCTCGCACGCCCGGCCTATCACTTCCTTCAACCACCTCTTCACCGAGCGCGCCCTCCCCGAAGGCAAGCCTTACCGTTGGACCACCGAGGACGGCGCGACCGCGGAAGGCATGCTGATCTATCCACCCGGTCAGTTCGGCGCGAAACACCTGAAGATGTTTACTCTGATTCACGGCGGGCCAGCCGATGCCGACGGTAACCAGTTCGGCGCCGACTGGTATCGTTGGGCGGGTCTGGCCGCTTCCCAAGGCTGGCTGGTTTTCGAGCCCAACTATCGCGGCTCGGTCGGCTATGGCGACAAATTCACTCTCGGCATCATCCAAAAGATCGTTTCCAGGCCCGGCCAAGACATTCTGGAAGGCGTTGACGCACTGGTGAAAGACGACATCGCCGACGCGGATCATCTGGCCGTCGGCGGGTATAGCTACGGCGGCTACATGACCAACTGGCTGATCACACAGACCACACGTTTCAAAGCCGCGGTAACTGGCGCGGGTGCGGTGGAGCACGTCGCCAATTGGGGCAACGACGACACCACCTTCGACGACGCGTACTTTCTGGGCGGACTTCCGTGGGAAACGAAACAAAACTACGACGCTGAGGCCGCGATATGGCAAATCAATAAGGTGAAGACTCCAACTCACATCGTGGCCGGCGCCGAAGACATTCGAGTCTACGTGGGCGAAGCCTATCTCCTGGAGCGCGCCCTGCACATCCAAGGTATTCCGTCGAAGCTGCTGATCTTTCCGGGCGAGGGCCATGAGCTGGATAAGAACCCTTGGCACGGCAAGATCAAGGTCCGGGAAGAACTGAAGTGGCTTGAAATGGCGGCGCATTGATGGGTTCGCCGCTGAAGGCTGGAACCGCATTCGGAAACGTGGCGATCCGCCCTAACGACCCCAGCTCCGCCGCGCCTGTGAACAGGCCGAGCCAGGTGCTGTTCGCCAGCCTCATTGGGACCACGATCGAGTTTTTCGACTTCTACATCTACGCGACGGCCGCCGTACTGGTATTTCCCAAATTGTTTTTCCCCGCGTCGGACCCGGCCTCGGCCAGGCTCGCCTCGCTGGCGACGTTTGCGATTGCGTTTCTAGCGCGGCCGTTCGGTTCGGCGCTCTTCGGTCACTTCGGCGATCGCGTAGGGCGCAAGACGACATTAGTGGCCGCGCTGCTTACCATGGGACTCTCGACCATCGCGATTGGTGCCCTGCCCACCTACAAAACCATCGGCGTGGCGGCGCCGCTGCTGCTGGCGCTCTGCCGCTTCGGCCAAGGCCTTGGTCTGGGTGGCGAGTGGGGCGGCGCGGTGCTGCTCGCCATAGAAAATGCGCCGCCTGGAAAGCGCGCCTGGTACGGGATGTTTCCGCAGCTTGGCGCGCCCATCGGATTCCTCTTTTCCGGGAGCGTGTTCCTGTTGCTGTCGAAAGGACTCACCGACCAACAGTTCTTCGCCTTCGGCTGGCGCATTCCCTTTCTGGCCAGCGCCGCGCTGGTGTTGGTAGGCCTGTATGTGCGGCTGAAGATCACCGAGACTCCCGTGTTCCGCGATGCCGTTCGCCGGCGAGAACCAGTGAAGGTGCCGATTTTCGTGGTGTTCCGGGACCATGCCGGGACCCTGCTGGCGGGCACTCTGGTTTCTCTTGCAACGTTCGTGCTTTTTTACCTGATGACGGTCTTCGCTTTGTCCTGGGGTACCACGGCGCTTGGCTATAGCCGGGAAAAATTCCTGGCGATCCAGTTGGTCGGTATTTTATTTTTCGCTCTGGGCATTCCAATCGGCGGGGCGCTGGCGCAGTGGGGCCGCCGCCGCACCCTGCTGTGGGTCACCGCGGCGATTGGCGCGTTCGGCCTGATTATGGCGCCGATATTTCTGGCGGGCACGGCCGGGGTAGTGATTGTGATGGTGCTGGGTTTGTCGTTGATGGGCCTGACCTACGGCCCGCTGGGCACTGTGCTCTCGGAGCTGTTTCCGACAGCGGTGCGTTATACGGGCAGTTCGCTCACCTTTAATTTCGCGGGAATATTCGGCGCGTCGCTGGCGCCCTACATCGCCACCTGGCTCGCCACTAGATATGGGCTGCAATACGTCGGATATTATCTCGCGGGCGCGGCCGTCCTTACGCTCATCGGTTTGTTCGCAACGCGCGAAACCAAAGACGACGAACTCTAATTGCTCGGACGCCTGTCCAGGCTCGCGGCCCTGGTCATGGCTTGCACCGCCAATCGCACCGGATGCAGCGCGTAGTAGAGAAAAAATAGAGATCTCGGAAGCGTGATCCAGGCAAAGTCCTCTTCGTTCAGCCGGGCGATTTTCCGCACAAAGGTGTAGAGGATCCTGGCGCGATGAGAGGCTCCGTCACTCACCGCCAGCGCATGCCGATACGGACCGAAGCGCGCGGCCTGCGGGAGACTCTGCGAAACCAGCGTGCGCTCGGCGCGAAGGATCAACTTGTCCAGAGCTCGGTCCGCTCGAATTTCTCTCTCTACTATTGGGGGCAAGGGCGCATGCAAGAGATACTGGGCCAGTCCGAACCCGAGCAGCACTCTGCGCTTGGAATCCGTGTCCTGGGCCGAATGCAAGAGCAGCGGCCAGTCGATCGTCGTGTTCCGAATCAAACCAGCCAAATCGGCAATCCAATTTAACTGCGACCAATGATGTTTCCAACCGTGCACGCACAGGAAAATCACCAGGTCCTCGACACTGAGGCCGTTCACCGTGGCGCCGGCGAATGATCGTTGAACATGCCGGTTCCACATCGGGTCCAGGTCGGGCGTAAAAAAGAAACGCGCCGGCATGAACTGCCAGTGAAGCTCAATCGTTACCCTTCCGTTGGCGCCGGAGAGTTCCAGATGATGCTGGTGCTCGGATCGCAATTCATATTGCAGTTGCTCCGGCGTGAGGGGAGGGTTTAATTCGTATCGGTCATTGGTAAGCGCCTCTATGGCCTTCTCAACGTCGCGTTGCTGGAGCAGAATATCCAGATCCAGGTACTGCCGCAGCGCCAGGTCCCCATAGGCGAGGGCGGCCAGTGTTGGGCCTTTGAGGGGGATAGCGGAAATGCAATTCTTTCCCAGGACACGCAGAATATGCAGAAGCTCTTGAGTCAGGAACAGGCTGCGGCGCGCGTTGGACTGGAAGAGCGACTCCAGCCGCGCCGCAATGTCGGGTGGGACTGCGCCTGTGGGCAGCTTGGCTCGGCAGAGAAGCGGCAATACGCCGTGCGCCTGCGCAATGCGGATGACAGAATCCCAATCGATTTCGCTGCCGGCGAGTTCGCCGATCGAAGCTCTCTCGTCAGATCCGAATGCGGCTCTGGTGCAACACAGAACTAAGGCCATTTCCCGCGGCCACGCCGCTGAATCGCCAATCTTCCGGGCCGTGCTCCTGTCCTTCATAGACAGTTGATAATAAGGAATATTCGCGGACCAAACCATCCGACGTTTTTACTGTTTTGGTCCTATAACCCTTAGTACAAGAGTTTTTCGCTAATAATGAATTTTTGCCTTATACTGTGGCCCAGACTTCAATACCAAGAAAGTGAGCCCTTTGAAAATGAACCAAACGAAGAACCAAGACATCCAGACTAAGAAGCCCTATAACGCTCCTCAACTGATCGAGCATGGCACGATTGAGGAGATTACGGGATTCGGAGACCCGCACTACACAACCTCTGGTCATACCTATTAGTCTGGTGGACCAACTAACCCGCTCTGGTCAACGGGCTGTTCGTAGCCCGTTGGCTTGGGGCGGGCTTGCAGCTGATCATAACTATGTACTGGTACACCGCTTACGGGCTTGCAATTCAATCGGAGATCCCGTTCGCGACGTTATCCCCCGGTTCTTCGCCGCCCGACGTTCAAATCAGGCGATCCAGCATCGTTACGCCGCCGGAAATGAATGGGCGTGCCGTCTGGACCACCCTATCTGACATTTTTTTGCGCTTTGAAAATGCCGGTGTCATCCAGATCTCTGGAGGGCGCCAGATCGTCGTCGACGCAGACGGTGCAGACGATCGTGTTGTCGCCGCATTCGTCTTGGGCCCATCCATGGGCGTGCTTTTGCATCAACGGGGTTTGCTGGTCCTGCACGCCAGCGCGGTATTGGCGAATGGCGGGGTAGTCGCTTTCCTGGGTCATTCCGGATGGGGAAAATCGACCATGGCGGGAGCGCTGGCGAAACTGGGACACCGCCTGTTCTCCGACGATGTCGTTCCGGTTTCACTGAATAACGGCCTTCCGATCGCACTTCCAGGTTATCCATTCTTGAAACTCGGGAAGGACTCCGGTACCAAGCTGGGTTACGAGGTGGGCACGACCGCCGAAATCCTGCCGGAGGACGCCAGGTGGCAGATTGCGGTCCAAGGCGTCGATCGCGATGTGCCCCTGCCGCTAGCGCGCCTCTACGTTCTGGCAGAAGGCGAACGGCCGGAAATTGAGCTTCTGAACCCGCAGGAGTCCGCCGTGGAATTGATTCGGCATTCCTATGCTTCGCCGTGCCTGGGAGTGCCAGCGTTGTCCGCATTTCATTTGCAGTCGTGCGCCGCGCTGGTCAATCGGGTGCCCATGTACCGCTTGCGCCGCCCGCGCCGGCTGGAGCTGCTTCAGGATGTGGTGGAACTGTTACAAAGAGACTTTCAGACCGTGGGGAATCAATGATGATTAATGAAAACACCATTATTGGGGCGACCGAGGACCAGGTAGCTTGCGACATGAAAGGCGAGCTGCTGATTTTGCACACCGCCTCAGGTACCTACTATGGGCTCGACCCGGTCGGTACCCGAGTATGGAGTCTGCTGCAAGAGCCGAAACGGGTCGGCGCGATTCGCGACATCCTGCTGGACGAATATGACGTCGATCGCGAACGCTGCACGCGCAACTTGAT
>Ga0302326_10008939_pt1 | contig 22027 bp, 17 predicted proteins | sample Palsa_T0_3_FD_202264 | JGI IMG/M metagenome (GOLD analysis project Ga0302326, IMG submission 202264) | Peat permafrost microbial communities from Stordalen Mire near Abisko, Sweden - Palsa_T0_3 | ecosystem: Environmental > Terrestrial > Soil > Palsa > Peat permafrost | place: Sweden: Abisko... | reverse complement strand
TTTTGGGCGGGTGACAAGTCGGCGGGGTTTCCTCCTACATCCCCCCCCCCCCGCCCCGCCCCCCCCCCCCCGCCACTTGGGCTTTTCAATCAAGCAACGCAAGCTAAGCGCCGGTGGGTTGCCGCTTGGAATTCGTGGCCATCTCCGTCCGCACCCGCTCGCCGAATTCGACGCAACCGACTTTCGTCGCCCCCGGCTCGACGGTGTCAGGTGTGCGGATTCCGCTCACAAACAGGCGGTCCACGGCGGATTCGATCCATTCGGCCTCGCGCTTCATATCAAAACTTTCGCGCAGCATCATCGCGGCGGAAAGAATCATCCCCACCGGATTGGCCACGTCCTTGCCGGCCAGCGTGGGCGCGGAACCGTGAATGGGTTCGTAGAGCGAAGGCCCCGTCCCGCAACTCATCGACGGGATCAGGCCGATCGAGCCGGCCAGCGCAGCGCCGAGGTCGGTCAAAATATCGCCGAACATGTTCGACGTGAGGATCACGTCAAACTGCGCGGGAGCGAGGACGAGCTGCATCGCGGCGTTGTCCACATACAAATGTTCGAGTTTTACATTGGGATGATCCGCGGCCATGCGGGTCACCGTCTTGCGCCACAGCTGCGAGGTGGACAGCACATTGGCCTTGTCGACGGAAGCGAGCCGTCCCTTGCGCGATTCCGCGCGCGCGAACGCGTAGTTGGCGACGCGCTCCACTTCCGCGGTTGTGTACACCGCTTCGTCGGTGGCGCGCTCGCCGCTCGGATCGGCTTCCACGTGATGCTTGCCGAAATAAATGTCGCCTGCCAGTTCGCGCACAAAATCGATGTGAACGTCTTTCGCGCGGTCGGCGCGCAACGGCGACAGGCCGTAGAGCGAAGCGCGCAGATCGATGGGGCGCAGGTTAATGTACAGCCCGAGCGCCTTGCGCAGGCCGAGCAGGCCGCTTTCGGGCCGCTTGGCTAAAGGGACGGCGTCCCATTTGGGTCCGCCAACCGCGCCCAGCAGGATTGCATCGGCCGCTCGGCATGCCGCGAGCGTTTCGGCGGGCAGGGGCTCGCTCGTCGCGTCGATGGCGCACCCGCCGAAAGGAAATTCGGCGAAATCGAGGGTGTGTCCGAATTCCGCGGCACAGTCCTTCAACACGCGCACGGCCAGCCGCATAATTTCAGGGCCGATGCCGTCACCCGGCAAAAGAACAATTCTTTTGGTCTGGCCTGTCATCTTTTCATCTCACAAAGGTTGTATGATTTGCCCGACGGGCAATCACCCACGACGGCAACTTTCCCGCCGTTCAAACCAAGCAGTATAGTCCGTATCGATCCCACTGTCAGCGAGCGACGCTGAGTGTGGTTGGACGATTTTTCAAGTCCAACGAAATTTTGGGTGCCGCATCCTTGTGCTCTTCAAGGGTGCGGGTTTTCTTATCCCTATCCACGTTTCACACGGACCGGTTGGGAGGGGCCATTTCCTCGCGCCCACAGGATTGCGATGGAGGGAAAAACCCGCACCCTTCACAAATTCGGTGAAGGGTGCGGCACCCGAATTGTGGCGCTGGGAAATGGAATTTCACTCTTGACAAGAATTCCGGAAGCGTGTATTACTAAACCGAATGGTTAAGTATAATCGAGGACTCGACGCCACCTTTCAAGCGCTCGCCGACCCGACGCGGCGCGCTATCGTTTCGACGCTGGCGCGGGGCCAGGCTTCCGTCACCGAGCTGGCCCGGCCTCATCGCATGAGCCTGCCGGGGGTGATGAAGCACCTGCGGGTCCTGCAACGCGCCGGCCTGGTCAGCCAACGCAAGGTCGGGCGGTCGCGCCGATGCCGGCTGGTGGCCCGCCCTTTGAAGGACGCGGAGGGTTGGATCTCCCGTTATCGCGCGTTCTGGGAAAACCAATTTGACGCTCTCGAACGGTACTTGACGGAGCAACAACTGCAAGAACATCCGCAACCACAGAATCAACCGCAACAAGAGGAGGATTCAAAATGGCCGAGACACAGACGTCGCCCACGACAACGCTGACGCTGACGCGAACATTTGCGGCCCCGCGCGAAAGAGTATTTCGCGCCTGGACCGATCCGAAGGAGATGGCGCTCTGGTTCGCGCCTTCGCCGGATCATTCCATGGTCATTGCCGAATATGACTTCCAAGTCGGCGGCAAATACCGTTTCGAGGTGCAGCACAAAAGCGGCAACGGCCGCCGGATATTTGGCACGTATCGGGAAATCATTCCCCCGGAGAAACTCGTGTTTACCTGGAGCTGGGGGGAGGATGCGGGCGCGCACGTGTCCGTCGTGACCATCGAGTTTCGGGATCTAGGAAAATCCACGGAAATCACGCTGACTCACGAGGGTCTGCCCAGCGTCGAAGAGCGCGACAGCCACAATCAGGGTTGGAGTGGAGTTTTCGATCAATTTGCAAAATATCTTTAAGGGAGTCGCACTCGATTCCCGGGCCGCGCGTCCGTAGAGGCGGTTTGAGAGATTGCGCCGAATCGGTCGATTTTGAATTGCCCCTCGGCGATTCAACCTTCGAGGATGGTGCGATCCCGACGCGGGGTCCGAGGAAGACGGACCGGTTTCTACTTAAATTGTAGGGGCGCGGCATGCCGTGCCCTACACCAGAATCAAGCGGCGCCGCCAAAGGGGCGCCGGAAATTTCCGCTTTCGGTTGCAAGTTGACCGTCACACGAACCGGCGGCAAATTTGAGCTTGGATTTGAAGGTAACACTCAAAATATGCAAAAGGAGCCGTCATGCCAATCGTAGATTCGATTCTGATGGAGATCGACCGGGAATCAAAAAACACGGAGCGCGTCCTCGCCCGCATTCCGGAAGACAAACTCGGCTGGAAACCCCACCCAACATCCTATTCCCTCGGCCAACTGGCGTTGCACATCGCGACTGCCCAGGGCGCGCTCGCGAATGTAGCAAGCCAGGATACGTTTGAACTCGGCGGCTTCAAGCAGGCGGAACCCAAGACCCGGAAGGAAATTCTGGATGCATTCTCTCAAGGCACCGCAAGCGCCAAGGAGACTCTCGCCAAGATGGACGACTCGCGCCTGATGGGGACGTGGACCGCCACGAAAAATGGAAAAGTGGTGATGTCCGTCCCGCGGATCGGTTTCATTCGCGCCATTGCCATGAACCACATCTATCACCACCGCGGGCAGCTTTCCGTGTATCTCAGGATGCTGGAAGTGCCCGTGCCGTCGATCTATGGCCCCAGCGGGGACGAAAATCCGTTCGGATAATTTGAGCGGGATTCCGTTTGGCGGCCCCACGGTTGTAGTGGCACGGCATGCCGTGCCACTACAATTTAAGATAATCGAGGCTACCGAGATGTTTTCTCCGCGCGCGCTGTGTATTCTTTGTTAAATCCGGTGCGCTCGTTGGTCATCGTGAAACTGCCGTCGGCGCGCACGGACATCTTGATGTAGTGGCCGTGGTCGGTTTCGTTGAGGTTTGCCAAAAACTGTTCCGGCGAATTGTGATCCGCGCCGCCCGCCGCCGAGCGGTGGATCTGCCAAAAATCCTCGAGGCCGGGCGCGTCATGAACGGTCTGCCAGTATTCGGGCGAGCCGCCTTTTCTCTCGCCGTTGTTCATCACGGCGACGCGCGCGCGAATTGCATCCACGAATTGCGGCGCGCCGGAATGCGGATCGCCGTGGCGCGTGGTGTGAAACACGGTCATCGTGCCGACGAGATTGTTCGGGCAAGCCAGCGCGTGCTCCTGGTTCCAGGTTAGGTCGCCCAAATCGACGAGCCGGAAGTTTCCATAGCGCACCACGATTCCCACCGACTCGAAATTTTCCGGCGTAGCGTCCTGCTCCTTCAATTTCGCTTCGCGGCACAGCGGATTAGGCGCGCCCGCTCCGGGAGCTCCCGCCATCGGTTCCTTGAGGGTTTCGCCCGCCGAGGAAACTACCTGCACGTCGAGGCCTTCGACGGGGATGCGGTCGCCCGGCTTTGGTACCATCACATGCGCGTGTTCGCGAATCGGCAAATAGGACAAGAAGGGAGCGTCCCGCCCCGCCTGCATCTCAACGATATACGGGCCATGGTCCACGAAATGCCGGATGGGAATGCGATGAGCGAGTTCAGCCGCGTTGCCAACGTGATCGCCATGAAAATGCGTGATCACCACATAATCGAGTACGTTCACATTCGCAACCTTCAAGACCGCCATGATGCGGTCAGCGTCGCGCGTGACGCCCGGCGCGTTTGCTTCGGCGGGTGTGGCAGCGCCTTGATTGCCAGGGAAACCCGTGTCCACGAGCATCGACTGCCCCGAGGGAGAAACGAACAGCGTGGCCTGGCCGCCTTCGGTATCCAGGAAATAGATATCCAGGGGCTTTTTCTGTGGCGCTTGCTGTTGGGCGGTGATGATCGAAAGCGGAAGGAGCAGAGCCGTCGCCGCGAAAAGGGACTTCCTCAAACGCATGGGAACGTACCTCGATCTTTGAGATGGCAGCAATAGAAGACGATTCGCGAGTCATTGTCCAGCGGAAAGTGGAACAGACTTGAGTCTGCTGGGTTTCGTCCTTGCAAGGCCCAAAATCCACAGACTGAAGTCTGCGCCACTTATTCCGCGGCAACCGTGGTTTCGGTGCCGCGTTTGCGCATCACCTGGTGCGCGATGGTGAGCAGGTCGCGTGTGGTTACATTTTTGGATTCATCGGCGAGTGCTGAAACGCGGCGGTAACATTCGTCTAGCTCTTCGCGGGTTGGGGCGTAGCCGATTTCAACCAGCGCGGCTCGCAGCGCATTGCGGCCGGAATGTTTTCCTAGAACTAGTTGCCGTTTGGGAACGCCGACTGCCTCGGGGGAGATGATTTCATAGGTGAGGGGATTTTTGAGGATGCCGTCCTGGTGGATGCCGGCTTCGTGGGCGAAAGCGTTGGCGCCTACGATGGCCTTGTTGGGGGCTACAGGTACACCAGTGATCTCCGTCAGCATGCGGCTTGTCGCGTAGAGCTGGTCGAGATGGATATTCGTGGTCACTCCGGCAGTGGCTTGCCTCACGCGCAGCAGGACGACGACTTCCTCGAGGGCTGCGTTTCCGGCGCGTTCGCCGATGCCGTTGACGGTCAGTTCGAGCTGGCGCGCGCCCGCCTGGATCGCAGCCAGGGAATTGGCCACGCCCATGCCGAGATCATTGTGGCAGTGCGCGCTCAGCGTGATGCCGTTCGCGCCGTCCAGATGCTCGATCACGCGGCGGAACATGGCGCCGTATTCGTCGGGCACGGCGTAGCCGACCGTGTCCGGCAGATTGATGGTGGTGGCGCCGGCGCGGACGGCACAGCCGACCGCCTCGCAAAGAAAATTAATATCGGTGCGGCTCGAGTCTTCGGCGGAAAATTCGACTTCCGCGCAGCGCTCGCGCGCGTAGCGCACATTCGTGGAGATGGCTTCGAGGGCTTCTTCGCGCGTCAGGCGCAGCTTGTGGTGCAGGTGCAAGTCGGACGTGGCGAGAAAAGTGTGCAGGCGGGGATGCGCCGCTCCGGAGAGGCCGTCGAGCGCCGCATCAATATCATCGCGCCGGGCGCGGGCCAACGCCGCCACCGTGCAGCCACGAATTTCGCGGCACACCGCACGCACGCCTTCGAGGTCTCCCGCCGAAGCGATGGGGAAGCCGCTCTCGATGATGTCCACGCCGAGCGATTCCAGTTGGCGCGCCATGCGGACCTTTTCCGGGACCGACATTGAAAATCCTGGGGACTGTTCCCCGTCTCGCAGCGTGGTGTCAAAAATGCGCACGACGTCCATAGCACTCTCCTGCGTCCACCATTCCATAATGAAACCGGCAAGCAGATCAAATTTATAATACTTGTGAGTTCTATAAGAAGGAATTATATCAGAAGTGGGGCAGGCTTAAGCCTGCCGGGTTTGTCTTTTACGCGGGTGGCGGGGAGGCTTCGAATTTTCGCATGGCGCAACAGGGCGGAAAACCGACAGGCTGAAGCCCGTCCTACTTGTAGCGCTCGTCGATCTCGATTTGGTAACCGGCGGCGAGGCGGTTGGTTTCGTTGGCCATGCCCACAACGGCCATGAGCTCGTGGAACATTTCGCCGGTCATGCCTTTGCCCTCGGCGGAAGCCGTGTGCGAAGCGATGCAGTAGGGGCATTGATTCGAGACGCTGACGGCGATGTAGATCAATTCCTTGGTCAGCGCGTCGAGCGCGCCGGGCGCCATAATCTGCTTGATGGATTCCCAGGTGCGCCGCAGGGTTGCGGGATCGTTGGCTAGCGCTTTCCAGAAATGATTGATGTAATCGGTCTTGCGCGTGGCCATAATATCGTCGTAGACGGCGCGGACTTCCTGACTCGCGTCCGCATATTCAATCAGCCGTTGGGCGACCATAAGGCGTCCTCCACAAGTTCGGGAAAATCTGATTGCGTTGAAATGATAGCCAGTGACAGAGACTAGCAGAAACGGGCGGGAGAAGGCAGCCGCCAGACACGTTCAGTCGCCTGGTTGAGAAAAGATCATGTCTTGGGACAATCCAACCCGCAGAGAATTTCTGGCTATGTTGGGAGCGCCTGCGTATGCGAGCTTGGCCAGGAGTTTCGGTCGGCAAGCTCCATCGGAAAATCGGCCGCCCGATGTGACGCTGCGCATCTCGCCGGTGGAACTGGAAGTTGCTCCGCGGAAGATCGTCAAGACCACCGGATACAACGGCTCGGCGCCCGGTCCGGTGCTGCGAATGCACGAGGGCCAGCTCATTACGGTCAACGTAATCAATGACACAAAAATTCCGGAGCTGGTCCATTGGCACGGCCAATTCCTGCCCTCGATTGTGGATGGCTCCGAGGAAGAGGGCACGCCGATGGTGCCGCCGGGCGGTTCGCGCGTGTATTCGTTTGTGGCGCGACCCGCGGGGACGCGCTGGTATCACGCGCACGGGCATGCCGGGCGCGACCTGAAGCGTGCCACGTATACGGGCCAATTCGGTTTTCTTTACGTGGAACCGAAGGACGAGCCGGGGCGGTACGATGCGGACATTTTTCTGGCGTTGCATGGCTGGGATCCATTTCTGAGCGCCCAGGGCGACGAGGGTAATTTAGAAGTAACATATCCGATCTATTCCATCAACAGCCATTCCCTGGGATTTGGCGATCCGATCCGCGTCCGTGAGGGGCAGAAGGTGCTGTTCCGGATCTTGAATGCCAGCGCCACCGAGCAGCATCGCATTGCTCTTGCCGGCCACAAGTTTACGGTCATCCAATTGGATGGAAACGCCGTGCCAGTGCCGCGCGAAGTGGAGGCCATCGAAATGGGTCCCGCCGAGCGGGTCGACGCAGTCGTCACCATGAACCAGCCGGGCGTGTGGATTCTTGGCGAGGCGGACGACGAAAAGCGCAAGGCAGGACTGGGGATCGTGGTGGAATATGCGAACCGCAGCGAAGCGCCGCAGTGGATGGCGCCGTCCGCCACTCCTTGGGACTACTCGATCTTCGCGCGCGACGAGGTAATCCCCGAGCCGGCAGGCGGAGTCATTCCTCTGGTTTTCCGCAAGAAGTTCGCGGGAAACCGATGGGTGGATAATTGGACGATTAACGGAAAATCCTTTCCGAAGACCGATCCCATTCGGGTGCGCGCGAATAGCCGATACCGGCTGCGCTTGGATAATCGGAGCGATGAGGCGCATCCGATTCACTTGCACCGGCACAGCTTTGAATTGACGAATCTCGCGGGCAAGGCCGTCTCCGGCGTGATGAAGGATGTTGTCGTGGTGCCCGCCATGAAACAGGTGGACGTCGATTTTTTGGCGGATAACCCGGGGCCTACTCTTTTTCACTGTCACCAGCAAATGCACATGGACTACGGCTTCATGGCCCTGATGCAATACGACGCCTGATGTAGGCGGCCTTGGCCGCATTGCAGCGCCGGCGTCTCGCCGGCAATTTCTCCGTTTTCGGCATGATGTAAGAAATGCCGGCGAGACTCGGGCGCTACGAAAACCCGAATTGCATTTCACGGATTGAGTTCGCCGCGAGAAATGCTGGCTAAAAATTGAAGCGGTAACCGATGATGGCTTTGGCGATGAGGTGATCCGTGCTCGGCGTAAGGCCCCAGCCGACGCCAAAATTCACTTCCCATTGAGGAGCCAGATTCAGGTCGAACGCGGGATAGATCTGGTGTTCCTGCTCGTTGATCGGATAAGCATCTCCGAGCGGGCCTACCACTCCATAGTATTCGATGCCCCAAGTAATTTTCTTGGTGAAATCGTAGCTGATTTTAACGTTGGGCGAGAACACAAAACCGTCATTGACGCTTAAGCCGTGAAACGAGCGGTCAAAGGTGGGGTTGAAGGCGAAGTACCAGCGGCCGAGCTGCTTGTCCACGATGGGCCGCATCTCCCAGGTCCAAGTGTCCGTGGAATACACGCGGCGCTGATAGCCGATCTCGTTCGACAGGCTGAGACCGACAGGCCAGTGCCATTTCTTGGGGATGGCGAAGCGCGGGCGGATGTGGTCGCCGACCCAGTCGAAACCCTGGCCGTTGTGGATCGAGGTGAAAATATAAAAGCCGCACTCGAAGTAGTCGTTGAAGCCGTGCGTGATTTCCAGCGTCTCGTGCTCGGCGTGATTGTCGGGGTAAACGCCGTCGATCTCGGTTTTGAAGCCGTTGACGGTGAAGTTGCTGTGCAGCTCGAGCATGGTGCGGCCGGGGTCCACCAGATCGTAGCCATACACCTGAATTTCGTAGTTGCCCTGGGCGCGCGCGGTCGCGGTGAAGAGGCTCACGGAAAGGAAGGCCAGGATGGCAATGCATTGGCGCGCAAAAGGCCGGCGCCTGGCGCGAAAAAATACTTGCTTCATGATTGGTTAATCCCCATTGGCGCGTTGAGAGTATCGCAGCCATCTCGCCCGCGGCAATCGTATTTACGGGTCCTTCCATCGGTTTGCATGCACTGTGAACGAAAAAGTCCGGATTCATTCCCTGCCCGAACGAACCGGTCACGCCGCGAGAAATCGGAAGCGTCTGACCGGCGATTGCGCGCTGGGTTCAATGACGATCGACAACGGAGTGAAAGGCCCTTTCGGAGGGAACGGGCCGGGGTTATGATCCTGGTGAGAAGACGCAGAGGACATGGCCAGGGTACACGCAATTTCGCTTTGGACCGGAACTCGGCGGTGCCCGCTGTGCGGGAGCGAAGACGTCTTGCGTTCTCATCGCCGCGGGATCCTGGAATGGAGCATCCTGCTTCTGCTGCTGATCCGGCCGTTCCGCTGCCGGCAATGCAGCGCCCGGCATTTGGCTTTTTTCTTTCGCCGCCGGCGAGTGAAAGAAACCGGCGCCGCCGTGGCCGAGCCCGCCGAAGAGCAAGCCGCGATTCCGAAAAAAATTTAGAGTTTGGCAGCTGCGGGTAAGGCGATGAAACTGGCGAGTGTGGGCTTGTGGCGCCGGGGTCTCGCCGGCGTTTGTGCCTTCTGCGGAGATCGGAAAAACCGCCGGCGAGACCCCGGCGCCACTCGGGAAAATTCACGCGCGCGGGTGCGCCTTGTCGAAGACCTCGAGCAGTTGGCGAATGGTGGCATGCGTGTACCGCTGCGTCGTGGAAAGCGAAGAGTGGCCCAGCAATTCCTGAATCGCGCGAAGGTCCGCGCCATCGGCCAGCAAGTGCGTGGCGAAGGCGTGCCGCAAGGAATGCGGGTGCAAGTCCAAATTCACGTTGGCCAGGCGCGCGTATTTTTTGACCAGGCGGGCGACCGACCGCTGCGTCAGCCTCGTGCCAAGGTGGTTGAGAAACAAGGCCTGCCGGTCGCCGCGTCCTCCGGCCTTGCGCAAAATTTCGTGGCGCAAGGGCTGGTAGGCTTCGAGCGCCTGTTCGGCCTTGCTGCCGTAGGGCACGATGCGCTCCTTGCTGCCTTTACCGCGCACGCGCAGCATGAGTTCCTTGCGGTCCAGGTCTGCCAGGTTCAGTCCGGTGAGTTCGCTGACGCGCAGCCCGGAAGCGTACAGCATTTCAAGAATTGCGCGGTCGCGTTTGACCATCATGCGCCTGCTGTCGATCGCGGACGGATTCCGGCGGCGCCCGGAGGTGCGTTCCGGCCCCAGCGCCACGCTATCGAGAAACGCATTCAGATCCTCGGCGCTCAGGACCGACGGGATGCGCTTGGGCAGCTTGGGAGTGGCCACCATGCGCGCCGGGTTTCGCACCACCAGCCCTTGCCGCACCGCGAATTTAAAAAAAGATCGAATCGCGGCGAGCTTGCGCGCAATCGAGGATTTTTCGAGTTTCAGATCGTGCAGGTGCGCCACGAATTCGCGGATCATCAGGTGCGTGACGTCCTGGGGAGGCGGCATCGCCGTGCCGGGCGGGGTGAGGAACATGAGGAACTGCCCGAGATCATTTTCGTAGCTACGAATCGTATGCGGGGAAGCATTTCGCACGGAACGCAAATAAATCAAAAACTGTTTTACCGCGGAATCCATTTCCCCCCTGCCGGACCGCAAGGTTTGCGGCCTCGCGCCGGCGCCCTGAAACGCCCGCGCTCAATCCAAAATACAAAGACGCCGCGACTATGAGTGGCGCTCCGCCCCGATCAAGCTGACCGAACCCGGGAACCGTTCAGGATTGAGCCGTGCCCACGGGTTCGGGCACGGGCACGGCGGGAATTTCCGGAAGCGCCGCTTCCCAATCGCAACTCTCCTTGATACACGTTCTCACCGCTCCCAGCTTGCCGCGCTTCTCGACGATGAAGGACGCGCCGCATTTCGGGCACGCCTCGGGGATCGGCAGGTGCGGCGTCGTGAAATCGCATTCGGGATATTTGTTGCACCCGTAGAAAACGCGCCTGCGTCCCTTCCTCGCGACTCTCTCGGTCAGTTCGCCGGTCTCGCACTTCGGGCACTTGATGCCCAGTGATTTCGAGCGGATGAATTTGCATTTTGGATAAGCGGTGCATCCGGTGAATTCGCCGTACTGGCCGTGTTTTTTGACCAATTGCGACCCGCACTCCGGGCATTTTTCATCGAGCAGCTCGTCCGGTTGCAGAGCCTTGCGCGTGCCGGCCTTCAGGCGGCGCGTCGTCTTGCAATCGGGGTAGCCGGTGCAAGCCAAAAACATTCCCCAGCGTCCTCGCTTGATGATCATTTCGCGGCCGCAATTGTCGCAGGCTTCGATTTTCGCCGCGCCGTCTTCGCCCTCGGGCGGCAATTCCGGCGAGAGATCGCGGATGAAATCGCAATCCGGGTAGCGCGAGCAGCCCAGGAAAAAGCCGTGGCGGCTGATGCGTTCGAGGAGGTCGCCTTCCCCGCACTTCTCGCACTTTTGTCCGGTGGGAATCCCCGCCTTGTAGGACTCCATTTCGCCCTTGGCTTGCTCGAGATCCGCCGCGAAGCGGCCATAGAATTCCTTGACGGCCCTCTTCCAGGGGAGTTTTCCCTCTTCGATTTCGTCGAGTTCCTCTTCCATGCGGGCCGTGAAACCGACATCGAAAATATCCTCAAAACTTTTCACCAGCAGGACGCTCACTTTTTCTCCCAGCATGGTTGGGGCAAAGCGGCCCTGGTCCTTGGTGACGTATTCGCGCTCGACGATCGTCGAAATGATGGAAGCGTACGTGGACGGGCGCCCGATGCCTTTTTCTTCCAGCTCTTTCACCAGGGTCGCTTCCGTATAGCGCGGAGGGGGCTCGGTAAAATGCTGGTCGGGGCGCAAGGATTCGAGACGCAAGATCTCGCCTTTGGTAACAGGCGGCAAGAGAGCCTTGTTCGCTTCCGGATCGGCGTCTTCGTCATCGTCGGCGGACACCTGGTACACGGCCAGGTAGCCGTCGAATTTCTGCACCGAACCAGACGCGCGGAATGTGTAATCGCCCGCGGTCACGTCGACCGTGGTCTGATCGAATACCGCCGGCACCATCTGCGAGGCGACAAACCTCTGCCAGATGAGCTGGTAGAGCCGAAACATGTCATCGCTGAGGAACGGCCTCACTTCCTCGGGCGTGCGGGCGGCATCGGTCGGGCGAATGGCTTCGTGGGCGTCCTGCGCATCCTTCTTGGATTTGAAGAAATTCGGCTTTTCAGGCAGGTACGGTTGGCCGTAGCGTGTGCCAATTAGACCGCGCACCTGGTCCAGCGCGTCATTGGAGACGCGCACCGAATCCGTGCGCATATAAGTGATCAGCGCGACCGAGCCTTCCTGGCCCAGTTCGACGCCTTCGTAAAGCCGCTGGGCGAGGCCCATGGTGCGCTTGGCCGTGTAGCGCAAGCGATTGTAGGCGGCTTGCTGGAGCTTGGAGGTTGTGAAGGGGGGTGGCGCGAAGCGGCGCTTTTCCTTCTGCGTGACACCGGCCACTTTCCATTGCGCTTTGCCGACTGCGGCCACGATGGCGTCCGCCTCAGCCTGCGTGTGGACATCGATGTCCTCGCCCTTATATTTGTTGAGCTTGGCCTCGAACGCGGGCGGCTCTCCGGCGGCCAGGATGGCATGGATCGTCCAATATTCCACCGGGACGAACGCGCGAATTTCGCTTTCGCGATCGACGATCAGGCGCAGGGCGACGGTCTGCACGCGGCCGGCGGAAAGTCCGCGGCGCACCTTGTCCCACAGTAGCGGCGAAATTTTGTAGCCGACCAAACGGTCCAGCACGCGGCGCGCTTGCTGCGCGTCCACCAGATTTTCGTTGATCTCGCCGGGATGCTCGAACGCCGCCTTGATCGCCTTGGACGTGATTTCGTTGAACATCACGCGGAAAATATTTTTTCGCGCAATGACGGGCTTGCCCTTGGCGACGGCTTTTTTTACCGGCTTCTTGGCTTTCTTCTTACCCTTCTTGCCATTCCCGTTCGCTGCTTCGGCTGCCGCTTTTTCTTCTTCCGTGGGAAATTCGAGCTTGGGCCCGCTTAACACTTCAGCCAGGTGCGCGCAAATGGCCTCACCTTCACGGTCCGGATCGCCCGCCAGATACACGGCATCGGCATTGGAGGCGGCTTTCTGCAACTGCTTTACGACGTTCGTTTTATCCGGGTTCACTTCATACGTCGGGGCAAACCCATGCGCGATGTCAATGCCCAGCACCTTCTTGGGCAAGTCCATGATGTGCCCATAAGAGGCCTTGACCATGTAATTGCGCCCCAGATATTTGTTGATCGTCTTCGCTTTCGCGGGCGATTCAACGATAACCAGCGATCTTCCCATATCCTCTTTATAGACCCGAACGCTCCGAGCACGGAGCGCTTTTCCCTTTCCGTTCCCCTAGCGTGGCCCTCGTTCCCACCGTTTGTCAACGCTTGATAGATGCGTCTTGTGTCCTTCTCGATTCTATTTGCGCCCGCTCAATCCGGTAAGAGGTTGTAATGTCAATTAGTTAGTGGGCAATCGGTGCATTTGGCTTCTATGGCCGGTTCCCGGCGAGAGACGCCGCTACAAGAGAACTTTGAGGAATTGCTTGCCTGGCATCTGCCTGACCATCCCCTTCATTTCCATTTCGCACAGCGCCGCCAGAACTTCCGAGGAGTTCAATTCCGCTTTATCCACTAATTCGTCCACGTGAATCGATTCGTCAGTTCCCAGCAGACGGAAGATTTTCTTTTCCACCTCAGAGAGAGCGTTCTCAAACAGGGATGCGCGCTCCGCGCTGGTGGTCTCCTCGAACGGGAAAAGCTCCGCGCGGATTTCCGTGGGAAGTTCCTCGACGACGTCTTCCCAGGACGTCACCAGCTTGGCACCCTGTTTGATCATCTGGTTCGGGGCGAAGCTAACGTCCACGGTGACATTTCCGGGAACGCCGTAAACTTCTCGTCCGAACTCCATTCCCAGCCGTGCGGTGATGAGCGAACCGGAATACTGCGCGCCCTGCACTACCACCACGCCCAGCGACATTCCGGCGACGACGCGGTTACGCACGGGAAAATTTTCCGGCGCGGGATGCGTCCCCAGCGGGAACTCGCTGATGAGAGCGCCACGCTTTTCCACTTCCGCGAATATTTTCCGGTTCTCCTTCGGATAGACCACGTCCACCCCTGTGCCGAGCACCCCAATGGCAGCCCCGCGCGCGGCCCGGCAAGCGCCTTGGTGCGCCGAGTTGTCTATGCCGCGAGCCATGCCGCTGACGATGGTCAATCCCCGGGCGGCCAGGTCATGCCCCAGCCGCTCCGCCACTTGATTGCCATAGGGGGTCGGCCGGCGCGTGCCCACCATCGAGATCGAATGCCGGTTGAGCACACCGGTGTCTCCGCGCACATAAAGAAGCGGAGGTGGGTCGTAGATTTCCAGGAGCCGCTGCGGGTATTCCGGCTCGTCCCAATTCAGCAAACGGCAGCCCAGTTTGCGAACCTGATCGAGTTCCGCTTCGGCATCCTTGTGCGCGCGTTTGGCTTGAATGGCCTGCGCGGGCGCGGAGGGCAGATGGCAGGCCTCAAGCTCAGTGAGGGAGGCGCGAAACACATCCCGCGGCGAACCGAATTGGCGCAGCAATTTCCCGACGAGGCGCGAGCCGAGGCCCGGCGTCATCGAGAGTGACAGCCAATCGAGGGAAGCATCCAGTTCCACGCTGGGTGTGACGCTACTACCGTGTCACCAATCATGTCAAGTTAACATTCACAGGCTGGGAGAGGCTCCAGACCTCAGCCTGTCCTGCAATGGGCCTGGCCATTGCGCGAGGAGTGGGTGCTGGCGTATTCTCCGGGGAATCGACTAGTCGATCGCATCCAAAGCGAAATGTCAGAGTTTTTCACTTTGAGTTTGAGGAGGATATATGGATGACCGAGAACGGCACGAGGAGTCCAAGCTTAGCCGCCGCGAAGCATTACGACGGGCCGCATGGACGGGCGTCGGATTTGCATCCGTTTTGTCGAGCGCCGGCGAACTGGCAAAGCTTTCCGCCCAAGGGCCTGCGCCCGTGCAACCGACGCCGCCCCCTGCGCCGGATTCCAGATATCCGATGCCGCCCACATGGAATCGCGAGTTGCGCCAGCTCGCGCCAAATGTATACGCGTACGTGCAAGGCGGCGGGCCGGGGGTCAGCAACGCCGGAGTATCCAATCCCGGCATGATTGCAGGATCTGACTACCTGTTGGCGATCGACGCCACCCAGGGGCCCATTCCGGCCCGGGCCTTCATCGCGGCGTCCAAGAAGGCCACCGGAGGCAAGGAATTCAGCCGACTCGTCAACACGCACCATCACGGCGATCACGTCAACGGCAACCAATTCTTCACGCACGCGGAAATCCTGAGCCATCCCTATTGCCGGGACGAGTGTGTAAAGGCCGCCGCGACCACGCCGAACATGTGGACGCCGACCCCGGGCATTGCGGACGTAGCTGAAGAACGCAAGCTCGTTCCGCCTTCGGTCACGTTCAAGGACGACCTGACGTACTTTATCGGCGGAACGGAGGTGCAATTCCGGTTCGCCGGTCCCGCGCACACTTGGGGCGATATGATGGCCTACCTGCCGCAGTACAAAATTCTATTTGCCGGGGATGTGGGTTTCTTCTGGGTCGCGCCCTACGCCAACAACAGCTACATCAGCAAATGGATTGACATGTGCGACACGATCCAAGGCTGGGATGTGGACGTCATCGTGCCCGGCCACGGACCCATTGGCGGAAAAAAGGATCTCGCCGAGATGGCCAACTACTTCCGCGTTCTGGGCGTGGAGGCGCGCAAGCGCTACGACGCCAAGATGACGCCGGGAGCCGCGGCCGCGGAAATCCGGCTGGGCAGGTTTGACAATTGGATCGGTCCAGAGCGGCTCATAATGGACACGGTTCGCTGGTACGAGGAATGGGACAGCACGCTGACTCCGGATTACAACGCGATGGCCGTTCGCGAGGCGACGATCGAGTACAACGATATTAAGAAGAAAGCCGGGCAGGCCAGCGAGATCATCCCGCTTTCGCGCATGGATGCCATGGCCGAGGCGTGTTGATGCGAGAGAATGGCCATTAGGACAGACTTTAGTCTGTCGCAGTGTGGCACGATGGAAAATTCGATACCGATGTGCTGAGGTTCAATGGCAGAAGGCGACAGGCTAAAGCCCGTCCTACTAGGAAAGCCCCTCAATGATTCGGATGTCCCGCTCGGCGACGCCATCCAGCACGCGGGCCGCTGCCTGATACGCGGGGCTTTCAAAGGTGGCGGTGGCTTGCTGGACGCTGTCGAACTCGGTGACCACGGTTCGCATGTTCAACCCCGCCTCGTATGTTTTGGAGGGCATTCCGCGGGCCAGGAAGCGGCCACCGCCGGCCTGGATCGCGGGTCCCGCCAATTTCGCGTATTCGGCGAGCGCGTCCGGATTCGAGATCGATCGGTAGAAAGTGACCCAATATCCTTTGGCCATGAGGCTCTCCTAGCAGGAATCTTTCATCGCAATTCGGCGAACCGAGAAAACCTCGACGCGGCGAATCTTTTCGAGCATGATCTAGCATTCTTCGCTGCTTCCAGCTCGAAAGTCTAACCCGTCTCTTTCATGGCTGCAAGAAACCGGCAGCACAGCCACTCCTGGCTGTGCGGGGTTTGCTGTCGTAGCCATGCCGGTTAGTTTGTGCGTGCAGCGCACAAAACCGCACAGCCAGGAGTGGCTGTGCTACTTAGGCTACGGTTTCCGCGGCGCGCGAGACGGCTAGGTAGCGGATCAGGAGAAGCGTGATGTCGTCCGCCTGGCTGGCCCCTCGAGCGAAATGCTCGACGGAATCGACGACCCTTTTTTGGAGCTGATCGAGGGGCGCGTCGTGGTGGCCGGCAACCGCTTCGGTGAGGCGTGAGACACCGAACATCTTCTCTTCCGGATCGGCGGCTTCGGTGACGCCGTCGCTAAAGAGGACAAGCGTGTCGCCAGGCTCGAGCGTTTCGCGAGCCACGGCGTAGCTGGCTTCCGGGATCAGCCCGACTGGAAATGAGCCTTGCGTGAAAATTTCGCTGACAACGCCTCGGCGCAGAAGCAACGGCGAAGGATGGCCTGCGTTGAGATAGTCGAGATGGCCTTCCCGGTCGAGCATTCCGAAAAACATGGTGGCGTATCGGCCGACCTCGGCGTGGTCGCACAGGAAGGTATTGATATGATGGAAAACACTGGCGGGTTCGGCGCCGAGGGTCATGCCCGAAAGCGCGCCCTGGAGCATGGTGGTGAGCAGCGCGGCGCCAATCCCCTTGCCGGCCACGTCGGCGATGACGAAGGCGGTGCGGTCATCGCTCATGGGAAACACATCGAAGTAATCGCCGCCGACGGCGTGGCACGGAGTATTGACGGCGGAGATGGAGAGGTGAGGAAATTTGCGGAACCCGCGGGGCAAGAGCGCCTGCTGAATTTCCCGGGCGATGCTCAGCTCCTGCTCGAGGCGCTGGCGTTGGCGTTCGCGTTCCACGAGGCGCGCGTTGTCCAGGATGCTAGCGGCTTCGACGGCCAGAGCGTCGAGGATCTGGCGGTCGAGTTTGGAAAAGGCGGCGGGCCGGCGCGAGTCCAGGTAGAGAATTCCCAGAAAATGCCCGCGCTGCACGTTCACGATCGATTCGGTGGTGCTGGCGCGCGGCATCGCATACAGCGGAATCGCCACGACCGAGCGGAGCCGCTGCGCGATGATGCTCTGCGCCCCCTGCAGCGCGAAATCGGCCTGTTGAAGGTCTCCCGTAATCACGCCGGTTTGGCTTTCGACCGCCATGCGCAGGGCGGTCTGCGTGGGTGAGAAGCCTTCCGTCGGCATACTGGCGGAGCCGGCGCGGCGAGCCAGGCGGTTTTGCAGCGTTCCGGCAGGGTTGGCCTCGAGCAGCAGGCCGCGTTCGGCGCCGGTGATGGTGATGGCGCGGTCCAGCATGGCCTCGAGCACTGAGTCAAGGGGAAGCTGCGAATGCAGGAGCATGGTCGCTTCGAGCAGCAGATTCAACTTGCCGAGGCCGATGGGAGAAGTTTCCGTGCTGGTGATGCGTCCCATGCGGGTAAGCAGGTTTTCCACCGTGATCTCAGGGGCGGAGGGATGGAAGACGAGCTGATAGGAATCCTCGAGTCCAAAGGTGATCGTGTCGCCCTCTTGCAACGTCTTCTTGGCGATTCGCTGCCCGTTGACAAAAACGCCCAGCTGGTTCCCGCGATCCTCCAGAAAATACTGTCCGCCTTCGCACAAAATCGCGGCGCAGTTGCGGGAGATGCGCCGGTCCGGAATGGCCAGTTGGTTTCCCACCTCGCCGCGGCCAATCGAAAACGGCGACAAGTTGAGAGGCACGGACTTGCGTGTGTTTTCGGGCGAAATGACTTCGAGTACCGCTTCGTCACTGCCTGGTGCGTCGGTCATAGGGGAACTCAGAAACGCAATTATACCACTATCACGATAGCCGCTTGCAGGGCCGGTGCGGAAAAGGCTTGGCGGTGTGCGGCGTATCCGTAGTAAAAGCGTAACTTCCGGGGGCTTCCTGTCTCTGGGCCACATCCAGGCCAGGGACGCAGGACAACTCTCCCGTCTTTCGCCGCATCTGCCCATCAGCCTTGAAGCGCATCGCGGGGAATTTCAGAGTTCAAATTAAAGGACTGGCGTGGGCCAAGGCGAAACGGGTCGCGACAAAAACACGCGAGCTGAAATTTAATCGGGCAGGAAAAACGAGGCCAGAATGAAGTCGCCAAAAAGCAAACCGCAACACAGAGAACACGGAGAAAGCCTGGAGGAAACGAGTCGCGGATTTTTTCTCCCGTTTTTCTCGGTGTTCTCTGTGTTTAAGTTTTTTCGTTTGCCCACCGTAACGCCAAAAATCATTTGGATCAGCGCGCTTTTGGGAATCGCCGGGACCGCGCTCTCCGGGTGCAATGGCAATTCCGGCGGGCTTTTTCCCGCCGATTGGAACCTCCCGGCGCTGCCGGAATTTGCTCCCATTTTGGTTGAGCCCTCCATCTACTCTACCCCGTCCGGGCTTATTGGCGGATTGCAGCGGCAGCCCGACTGTTCCCTGACCTATTTTGATTTTTCCTATGCTGCAAGCTTGGCCACGGTGAACGTAACGCCCAACACGCAGATTCCGCATTATGAAAAAACTCTTCACAACAATGCGCTTCTGACCGGCGCGCCCGATCGATTTCTAACGGGGTGCGTGGATTCCAATCAGGGTATCACTTCCCGGCCGTTACTATTCCTGGGAACGGGGAAGAACGGGCGGGAACTCGTTGCCGTGGCGGGCAAATCCGGCGTCGTCACCAGCGGACTGAGGAGCGATGGAACGTTCACGCGGCCGGCGACGCAAGCAACGCCGCTCCCTTCGATTTCTCTCGTTAGCGGAGACTTGAACGAGGATGGGAACGCGGATGTGGTTTCCATTAACTCGGACTCGGTCCATGCTTCCGTGACGGTGTTCCTGGGGAAGGATGACGGCACATATCAGGCGGGAGTTTCCTATGCGCTGCCCGACGCGAACGCACAATACGCCGTGCTCGACGATCTGAATGGCGACGGAATTTTGGATCTGCTGGTCAGTTCGGATACTCCCGCGTTCGCATTTTCCATTTTTATCGGCAACGGTGATGGAACGTTTCAGCCGCCGCGCACCTTCACTCCGGCAAACGCAGGCCTTCATTACAACGACGCATTTATAACCGCGGATGTGAATGGAGATGGAGCCAAGGATATCGTGGCCGCTCAAGGACAGGTTTTTCTTGGAGACAAGGACGCGGCCATGTACACGCTAATGCCGACGGCGGCCTTCTCGCCCATCCACACGGCGACGAACGCCTTTGCGCCGTCGATTGTCGCGGCGGATTTCAACCATGACGGAAAGGTGGACCTGGCCACGGACGATGGTTTGACGATTCGCACGTACCGCGGACAAGGCGACGCAACCTTTACGGCGGGGCCAGCGTATTCCACCATCGCGAACTACGGCTTTCTGGCGGCGACGGACCTCGATGGAGACGGCAATATCGACTTGTGGGCCGGATCTGGCGGCAATGGTGTTTACGGCGGTGATGCGTTCTTGCCCAATCTTGCGTATGCACTGATGGGGAATGGCGACGGAACGTTCCAGGGCGTACCCGGATTGCCGGTGGGCATTGCCAGCACTGGCGCAGGGACATCGACCCCAGAGACGCGTCCTCATCGCAAACAAGCTGCAACCTTAACCTTAAGCGCGCCGATGCCCAGCAAGGTTTCCGTCGTGGCGGGGCAAGTCTCCCCTGCCTTTACCGTCGACGTTAGCTCGCCGAATGGCACGGCGCAATCCGTGACGTTTTCCTGCACCGGGGTGCCCGCGGGGGCGACCTGCATGTTCAGCCCCGGTCAGATCATGCTCACTTCCAACGTTACCGCCTCATCCGTGAGTGTCACGATCGCGACGGGAGCGAATTCGCTGGCGACTCCCGGACGGAGCTTGCCGCCGATCTCGGACTGGACAAATACGCAAAAGTTGGTTGCCTTGATTATGCTGGCGTTGACAATCGTGCTTCTCCGCGCGCGCCAGCGAAAATTGCAATTGGCGGCGAGCGCTTGCCTGTTCCTGGTGGTGATGGCATCGCTCGGCGGCTGCACGAATCGTAGCTCCAATGATACAACTTATGCGGTGACCGTCACGGCACTTGGCGCCACAACTGCGAGCACCCCTAGCACCCTCACCCTGACTGTGATTCCGCAATAGGAATAAATAAATCGGCGCAATCGAGAGAGAAATGAGGGCCTTCTACAGTTAAACCGCTGTATCTTGTCCCGCCGCTGCCCGGCAGGAATGGAGCGGGCGCCTGTGCTACCCTTGAGAGTGCAAGCGCCACGGTTCGGTCATGCCAATGCTAGTCACGGTGACCGATGTTGATCCATTCGCGTTAGGCAACACGACTTCCCGGCGCACGAGGTGACCACATGAATGCCCCACAATCGCTTCACGACAAAGGCCAGAGCATCTGGCTCGACAACATCACGCGCGATCTGCTCGACGACGGCACGCTCAAACGATACATCGACGAATGGTCAGTCACGGGGCTTACTTCTAATCCCACGATCTTCGACCAGGCCATAAAAAAAAGCACCGCCTACGACGCGGCGATTGCCGATCAACTGAAGAAGGGTAAGGCCGGCGAGGCTTTGTTCTTCGATCTGGCGCTGGAAGATCTCACTCGCGCGGCCGACTTGTTCCGGCCCGTCCATGAAAAAACGAACGGCGTGGACGGCTGGGTCTCCCTGGAAGTGTCCCCGCTGCTCGCATACGACACCGCGAGCACCCTCGCTGCCGCCAGGGAATTGTCCGCGCGCGCCAATCGCCCCAATTTGCTGATCAAGATCCCCGGCACGGCGGAAGGCCTTCCCGCGATCGAGGAAGCGATTTTTTCCGGCATACCGATCAACGTCACGCTTTTGTTTTCGCGCGAGCAGTACCTTGCTGCCGCTGACGCGTTTTTGCGCGGCATCGAACGCCGCATCGCCGCGGGCCTCAATCCCCATGTCGGTTCGGTGGCTTCGGTGTTCATCAGCCGGTGGGATGTCGCCGTCTCCGGAAAAGTTCCCGAGAATTTACGCAACCAGCTTGGCATCGCCGTCGCCAAACGCACTTACAAGGCCGCGAGCGAATTGCTCAGCTCCGAGCGGTGGCGGCGCGCCTACAATTTCGGCGCGCGCCCGCAACGGCTGCTCCTGGCCAGCACGGGTACGAAAGATCCGAAGGCGTCGGAAATTCTGTACGTCCAGGCCCTGGCCGCGCCCTGTACGGTGAATACCATGCCCGAGAACACGCTGAAAGCGCTGGCGGCTCACAGCGCATTGTCCGGACTGATGCCGCAGGATGGCGGCGACTGCGAAGCTGTGCTCGCGGAATTCGGCAAGGCGGGCGTCGACATTGGCGCGCTGGCCGCGCGCCTTCAGGACGAAGGAGCGAAATCCTTTGTGGCCTCCTGGAACGAATTGATGGGAGTGATCGCATCCAAGAGCGCTGCGATCGGCACGAGCACTCCAGTGAAAGTCGGCGGTTAGCCGGAATGTTTCACCACGAGTTCGGAATCTTCAAGCTGAAATAAGCGATATGGATCGCTTTTCGTGGTGCCGGCTTCTTGCCGGCGATTTATCCGCAAAGTGGCGCGGGCTTCAGCCTGCGGGTTTCGGTATTAGCCAGGACAAAAACCCGCAGGC
>Ga0302326_10008938_pt1 | contig 22028 bp, 18 predicted proteins | sample Palsa_T0_3_FD_202264 | JGI IMG/M metagenome (GOLD analysis project Ga0302326, IMG submission 202264) | Peat permafrost microbial communities from Stordalen Mire near Abisko, Sweden - Palsa_T0_3 | ecosystem: Environmental > Terrestrial > Soil > Palsa > Peat permafrost | place: Sweden: Abisko... | reverse complement strand
AGGTAGCTGAGCGTGCCGAGCGCCAGCACCGAGCGCGTCGCCGGCGTCGAGACGTCGATGTCCTGCAGCGCAAGCGGTGTCGTCACCAGGGGATCGATGCCGCGGGCCGCGAGCCGCAGCCGCGCGAGAATGTTGCCGTACTGGCCGAGCACGGCGCGCACGCGCGCGCTGTCGCGCCCGGCCGTAACGTCCGAGGCATCGGCATACAGCAACAGCGGCGCGGGTTCGCCGGCGGCAAGGCGTGCCCCGAAATCGCCCGCCACGAGCAGCACCTGCGCATAGCGGTGCGCCTGTACCGCGGCGCGCGCCGCGGCGTCGTCGAAGTCGACCGGCGTCACCGCGATGTTGTACTGGCGCAGGAAGCTGAGGAGGTTCGGCGCACGCCCGGCCTGCGCCACGGCGAGCGGCACCGCCTGCTCGCCCTGCGCGACGCCGCGCTCCAGCTGCAGCGCAAGGCCGGCGGCGAACAGCAGCGGACCTAACAGCGGCCCTAAGATCAGCGCCGAGAAGAGCGTGCGCCGCTCGCGCAGGTTCTCGCGGAACTCCTTCAGGAACACGATGAGGATGGCGCGCACGCGGGGGCCTTTCAGGGGCTGGCGGTGAGGCGCACGAAGGCCTCTTCCAGGTGGGCCGCTCCATGGGCTGCGCAGATGGCGCCCGGGGTGCCGCTGGCGAGCACCGTGCCCTGCGCGATCACCACCACGGTGTCGCACAGCTCGCTCACCTCCTGCATCACGTGGCTGGAGAAGAGCACGCAGTGGCCCTCGCCGCGCAGCTGGCGCAACAGCGCGCGCAGCGTGCGCACGGCCATGACGTCGAGCCCGTTGGTCGGCTCATCGAGCAGCAGGTTGCGCGGCCGGTGCACGAGCGCCCGGGCGAGCGCGGTCTTGACGCGCTGCCCCTGGGAAAATCCCTTGGCGCGGCGGTCGGCGATGTCCTGCATCTCGAGGAGCGTAATGAGCTCGGCGGTGCGGGCGCGCGCCTGCCGCGTGCCAAGCCCATGCAGCGCTGCGAAGTAGAGGATGTTCTCGCGCGCGGTCAGGTTCGGATAGATGCCGGCGCCGTGCGCCAGCACCCCTAAGCGTGCGGCCGCCGCCAGCGGTGAGCGCACCACGCTCGCGCCGTCGATGAGCGCATCGCCGCCGTCGGGCCGCAGCACCGTGTAGAGCATGCGCAGGCTCGTGGACTTGCCCGCGCCATTGGGTCCCACGAGCCCGGTGATGCAGCCGTCGGCAGCGCTCAGCGACAGCTGCCGCACCGCGACCACGCGAGCGAAGTTCTTGCTGAGCCCGCGCGCCTCGATCATGGCGCAGGTCCGTTCACGGAGGTGAAGAACGCCAGCGGCCGCGCCCGCTGCGTGCAGCTGACATCCAGGCCCGTCGCGCTGCCGCGCGCCAGGAACTGCGCCATGACGCGGTCCATGCACGGGTCGGTCAGCTGGCCGTGACCGAAGCCCGGCAGCACCAGCGACAGCCCGTGCGGATAGGAGCGCGCCGCAGCGCTGGCAGACTGCGGCGGCGTCACCGGATCTGCGCCGCCCGAGAGCAACAGCGCTGCGACGTCGCTCCTGAGCGGCGCGTGCAGGTCGGGATCCACCGGGCCGTGCGGCCAGATGCGGCACACGGTGGTGAGTCCGTCGAGCTGCACGGTGCCCAGGTAGGTCGCAGCGAGCGCCGCGCGGTCGAGGCTCGCTGCGAAGAACGGCACGTCCTCGGCGCACGCGACGCTGTTGTGCATGCCGGTGGCGATGAGCTCGCCGCTGGCGCGCGTGATCAGCAGGTACTGCGAGGCGAGCGGTGCATAGTCGTGGCCGCTCGCCGCCTGGTGCAGCAGCAGCGGCAGCAGGGCTGCGTAGTCGGCGCCGTAGCTGCCGAGCCGCAGCACCAGCGCGAGCTCCTCGGGCCCGAAGGAAAAGTGTTGCGTCGCCCCGCCGGCCGGAGCCGGCACGGTGACCTCGACGGCGCCCGCGGCGAGTGCTGCGCGCACGCTCCTGTAGTCCGCCGCCGGGTCGCCGAAAGCCCTGTGGCAGGCCTCATCCGCTGTGCAGCGGGCGAAGATGTCCGCGAGCGCCGCTTCCGCATCGAGCGCGCTCGTTTGCCCGAGCGCCGCCCCGACCGGCACCACGCCGTCGAGGATCATGCTGCGCACGCGCGCCGGAAAACGCCGCAGGTACAGCTGCGCGACGCGCGTGCCGTAGGAGACGCCGTAGAGGTTGATGCGTTGGTAGCCGAGCGCTGAGCGCACGCGCTCCAGGTCCTGCACCGCGATGCTGGTGGTGTACTGCGTGACATCCGCACGCGGTGTGAGCGCTGCGAGGCAGGCACGCGTGCTCGCGGCGATCTGGGCGGGCGTCGCGTGCTCGCCGAGTTCGTCGTCGTCCGCGCCGCACTCGAGGGGGGCGGAAGTGCCGGTGCCGCGCTGGTCGATGAGTACGATGTCGCGCTCGCGCTGAATGCGGGCGAAGGCGCCGGCGACCGTCACGTAGAAGGGGATCGCGGCGGCGCCCGGGCCGCCGGCCAGCACGATGAGCGGATCGGGCTGCTTGCGGCGGCTGACGGCTGAGACCCGGGCGACGTGCAGGCCGATCTGCCGCCCTTGCGGCAGCTTGGGGTTCTCCGGCACGGTGAGCACGCCGCACTGCGCCGGCAGCACGGAGAGCCGCAGCGGGTGCTCGAGTTCGCACGCCACGAGCTGCAGCTGCGGCCCGCCCGGCGCGGCAGCGGACAGCGGCGCCGCGGCGCCGAGCAGGCACAGGGCGAGCCCGGCCAGTGCGGACCGCGTGAACTTCAAGTGCGCCGTTGGCGTGGCATGCGGCGGCAGAGGATAAGACATAAAGGGGCGGCTTGTTCGCACGGAGCGCCGCCCTACAATACGCGACCCTCATGAATGCCAATCGCACCGCAAACTCACTCGATGTGATCGTCGTGGGCGGCGGCCACGCCGGGACCGAGGCCGCGCTGGCCGCCGCGCGCATGGGCGCGCGCACGCTGCTGCTCACGCAGAACATCGAGACGCTCGGCCAGATGAGCTGCAACCCGGCCATCGGCGGCATCGGCAAGGGACACCTGGTGCGCGAGATCGATGCCCTGGGCGGTGCCATGGCCGGCGCCGCGGACGAGGCCGGCATCCAGTTCCGCATCCTCAATGCCAGCAAGGGACCGGCGGTGCGCGCCACCCGCGCGCAGGCCGACCGCGTGCTGTATCGCCAGGCGATCCGCCGGCGCCTGGAGAACCAGCCGAACCTCAGGCTGTTCCAGCAGGAGGTCGCCGATCTCATCGTCGTGGACGGGCGCGTGCAGGGCGTACGCACCGTCACCGGCATCGCCTTCGCAGCGCCGGCCGTGGTCCTGACCGTGGGCACTTTCCTCGGCGGCCGCATCCACGTCGGGCTCGACAACTACGCCGCCGGCCGCGCCGGCGATGCGCCGTCCAACCGCCTGGCCTGCCGCCTGCGCGAGCTCAATCTGCGCGTGGCGAGACTCAAGACCGGCACGCCGCCGCGCCTGGACGGCCGCACGCTCGACTGGTCGGTGATGACCGCGCAGCCCGGTGATGAACCCGTTCCGGTGTTCTCGTTCCTCGGGCGAGCCAGTGAGCACCCAAGACAGGTTAACTGTTTCATAACGAGCACCAACGAGCACACGCACGACATCATCCGCGCCGCCACCGACCGCTCGCCGCTCTTCACCGGCGCCATCGAAGGGATCGGCCCGCGCTACTGCCCCTCGGTGGAGGACAAGGTCGTGCGCTTCGCCGACAAGCCCTCGCACCAGATCTTCGTCGAGCCGGAGGGGCTGAGCACCCATGAGGTCTACCCGAACGGCATCTCGACCAGCCTGCCGTACGAGGTGCAGTGCGAGTTCGTGCGCAGCATCCGCGGCTTCGAGCAGGCCCATCTCACCCGCCCCGGCTACGCGATCGAGTACGACTACTTCGATCCACGGGACCTGAAGGCCTCGCTCGAGACGAAGGCGCTCGCAGGCCTCTACTTCGCGGGCCAGATCAACGGCACCACAGGCTACGAGGAAGCCGCCGCCCAGGGACTGCTCGCCGGCATCAATGCCGCCCGCCAGGTCCAGGTACAGGAGCCCTGGACGCCGCTGCGCAGCGACGCCTACCTGGGTGTGCTGGTGGACGACCTCGTGACGTGCGGCACGCGCGAGCCGTACCGCATGTTCACCAGCCGCGCCGAGCACCGCCTGCTGCTGCGCGAGGACAACGCGGATGCGCGCCTCACGCCGCGCGCACAGGCGCTCGGCCTTATTGATGCCGAGCGCTGGCAGCTGTTCCTCGCCAAGGAGGAGGCCTGCGCGCGCGAGCTGGCGCGCCTCGCTCGCCTGCGCTGGCGCGCCGACCAGGTACCTCGAGCGTGGGCCGCCCGCATCCTCGGCGCACCGCTGACGCGTGACGTGAGCGCACTCGAGCTGCTGCGGCGCCCGCAAGTGAGCTACGCCGCGCTGCTCGAGATCGCCGGCGAACCCTCGTGGCCGGACGGCGCGCCGGATGCGCGGCTGCCCGCCCAGGTGGGCACGCAGCTCGAGGCGCATGCCCGCTACGACGGCTACATCGAGCGGGCGCTGGCCGACATCGAGCGCACGCGGCGCCACGAAGCCACGAAGCTCCCGGCCGAGCTCGACTATGCGCAGCTGGCGAGCCTCTCGCACGAGGTGCGCCAGACCCTCAGCAGCGCGCGCCCGGCGACCCTCGGCCAGGCCGCACGCCTGCCGGGCGTGACGCCTGCGGCGGTCTCGATACTGCTGGTGCACCTGAAGAAGGGCGCGCGCCTGGGGGCGCGCGGATGAGCAGTTTCATCGAGAAACTCGCGCAGGCCTGGCAGCAGAACGACTCGCTGGTGTGCGTGGGCCTGGATCCGGAGATCGAGCGCTTCCCGCGCCACATCCTGGCCGAACCCTCGCCGATCTTTCAGTTCAACAAGGCGATCATCGATGCCACGGCGGACCTGGTGTGCGCCTACAAGCCGCAGTTCGCGCACTACGCCGCCTACGAGGCCGAGGACCAGCTCGAACGCACCATCGAGTACATCCATCGCAGCCACCCGGGGATCCCGGTGATCCTCGATGCCAAGCGCGGCGACGTCGGCAACACCGCCGAGCGCTACGCCATCGAGGCGTTCGAGCGCTACGCGGCGGATGCGGTCACCGTCAACCCCTATCTCGGCGGGGATGCGCTCGAGCCGTTCCTGCGGCACGCCGACCGCGGCGTCGTGGTGCTGTGCCGCACCTCCAACCCGGGCGCAGGCGAGCTGCAGGATCTGGACGTCGGCGGCCGCAGGCTCTACCAGGTCGTGGCGCGCCTCGCCGCCGAGCGCTGGAACCGTCACGGCAACTGCCTCCTGGTGGTGGGCGCCACCTGCCCGCGCGAGCTCGCCGAGGTGCGCGAGCTGGTCGGCGACATGCCGCTCCTGGTGCCGGGCGTCGGCGCGCAGGGCGGCGATGTGGCGCAGGCGGTGCTGCACGGCCAGACGCGCGCCGGCACCGGGCTTCTCATGAGCTCGTCCCGCGGCATCCTCTATCAGTCCGCCGCCGCCGACTTCGCCCAGGCGGCACGCGCGGCCACGCAGAACCTGCGCGGGCAGATCAACGCCAGCCGGCACCGCCCGCCATGAAAGGTCACCGCCTCGCGCTCCTGACCGTGCTGCTGGCATGCGTCCTGGTCGCGATCGTGGCGATGCTCGCCGGCTGCTCGCGCCCCGCCAGCCCCCCGCGCGGAAGCCTGATCCTGGTGCGCGGCGGCGGCCCCGACCCTGACTCGCTCGATCCGCAGAAGGCGCGCGGCTTCGAGGCGCAGAGCGTGCTGCGCGACCTGTGCGAGGGACTGACGACGCTTGACCACACTGCCGCGGTCGCACCGGGCATCGCTGCGCAGTGGAGTGTCAGCGGCGACGGGCTCACCTATACCTTCGACCTGCGGCCGGCGCGCTGGTCGAACGGCGACCCGGTGGTGGCCGCAGATTTCGTGGCGGCGTTTCGCCGCCTGGTGGATCCGGCCACCGCCTCCGGCTACGCGCAGTACATCGACATCCTCGCCAACGCCTCCGACATCATCGCCGGCAAGAAGCCGCCCGACACGCTCGGCATCGCAGCACCCGATGACGCCACCGTGGTGATCACGCTCGCAACGCCTGCGCCCTACCTGCCGACGCTGCTGTCGCACCCGGCCACCTGCCCGGTGCACCGCGCGACGCTCCTGGCGCACGCCGACGACTACGCCCATGCCGGCGTCATGCCCTCTGACGGTGCCTTCACGCTGACTGAGTGGGTGCAGGGCTCGCACATCCTCGCCCTGCGCAACCACAACTACTGGAACGACGCGGCGACGCACCTGGACGGGGTGAAGTACCTGCTCATCCCGGACGAGAATGCGGAGCTGGCCCGCTATCGCGGCGGCGAGCTGCAGGTCACCTTCGTCGTGCCGCGCGGCCAGTTCGACTGGATCAAAACGCACCTGGCGGATCAGCTGCACGTCTTCCCGCAGCTCGCCACCTACTACTACGGCTTCAACCTGAAGCGCGCCCCCTTCAAGGATCAGCCGAAGCTGCGACGCGCGCTCTCCATGGTGATCGACCGCGACAAGCTTGCGAAGCTGGTGCTGCGCGTCGGCGAACTGCCCGCCTGGGGCTGGGTGCCGCCCGGCGTCGCCGGCTACACCTCGCAGTCGTTCGACTACCACGACATGCCGCTCGCGGCGCGGGTCGCCGAGGCGCAGCGGCTGTACCGCGAAGCCGGCTACTCGCAGGCGCACCCCCTCGCCTTCGAGCTGCGCTACAACTCGGGCGAGGTGCACACCAAGGTCGCGCTCGCGGTCGCCTCCATGTGGAAGGAAGCGCTCGGCGTGGACGTGCGCCTGAGGCAGGTGGAGTTCAAGTCACTGCTGCAGGACATCGATCGGGGCGACGTGGAGATGTTCCGCTCCAGCTGGGTGGGCGACTACAACGACGCCTACACGTTCGCGCAGTACCTGAAGAGCGACTTCGGCGTGAACCTGCCGCATTACAGTAATCCCACCTACGATGCGCTCCTGGTGAGCGCGTCGCGCCAGCACGAGGGCATCCAGCGCAGTGCGCTCCTGGAAGAGGCCGAGCGCGTCGCGCTCAACGATCACCCGTTCCTGCCCCTGTACTTCTACGTCAACAAGCACCTGGTGAAGCCGCAGGTGCTCGGCTGGTACGACAACGTCATGAACGTCGTCTACAGCCGCGACCTGTCGCTCGCGACGCACTGAAGCTCACTTGCCGATGCAGAAGCCGGCGAAGATGCGCGCCAGCAGGTCATCGCTCGTGAACTCGCCGGTCACTTCCGCCAGTGCCTGCTGCGCACCGCGCAGCTCCTCGGCCACGAGCTCGCCGGCGCGCCGCTCCGTCAGCAGCCGCTGCGCCGCATCCGTGTACTGCCGCGCGCGGCCGAGCGCCTCGAGGTGCCGGCGGCGCGCACTCACCGTGCCGCTGTCCGCGCTGTGGTAGCCCATCACCTGCTTGAGGTGCGCGCGCAACTGCGGCAGGCCCTCGCCGGTGAGCGCCGACAGCGACAGCTGCGGCGGCCCGCTCACCGTGTCGGCGACCGGCAGCCCCACCGCCAGGTCGCACTTGTTGAACACCAGCGTCACCGGCACGTCGGCCGGCAGCCGCGCGCGCTGCTCGGCGAAGGCGTGAGCGGCCGGGTCATCGACCGCATCGATCACGAACAGCACGCGGTCGGCACGCTGCATCTCCGCCTGCGCGCGCCGCATGCCCTCCTCCTCGATGAGGTCGCCGCCCTCGCGCAGTCCTGCGGTGTCGAGCACGTGCAGCGGCATGCCGTCCAGATGGATGCGCTCGCGCAGCACGTCGCGCGTGGTGCCGGCGACGGGCGTGACGATGGCGGCCTCGTAGCCGGCCAGGCGGTTCATGAGGCTCGACTTGCCGGCGTTGGGGCGGCCGGCGATCACCACCGTCATGCCCTCGCGCAGGAGCTTGCCCTGGCGGGCGCTCGCCTGCACCGCCTCGAAGTGCGCCTTGAGCCCCTGGAAGCGCTCGCTGAGCTCGCGGTCGGCGAGGAAGTCGATCTCTTCCTCCGGGAAGTCGATGGCGGCCTCCACGTAGCTGCGCAGCTCGATGACCGCTTCGGTGAGACCGCGCACCATGGCGGAGAACTCGCCCTGCAGCGAGCGCATGGCCGCGCGCAGCGCCTCGCGCGAGCCCGCGTCGATGAGGTCGGCGATCGCCTCGGCCTGCGCCAGATCCAGCTTGTCGTTGAGGAAGGCGCGCTGCGTGAACTCGCCGGGCTGCGCGCGGCGCGCGCCGAGCTCGACCGCGCGGCTCACCAGCGCCTCCAGCACCACCGCGCCGCCGTGGCCGTGCAGCTCGAGCACGTGCTCGCCCGTGTACGAGTGCGGCGCCGGGAAGAACAGCGCCAGCCCCGCGTCGATGGGCTGTGAGGCCGCATCGACGAAGCGTGCGAGAGTTGCCTGGCGCGGCCGCGGCAGCTCGCCGATCATGGTGGCGGCCAGTTCCGGTGCCTTGGGACCGGAGATGCGCACGATGCCGATGCCGCCGCGCCCGGGCGGCGTGGCGGCGGCGACGATGGTGTCGGTGCGCGTCATTTTCCGTATCCTACCAATTCGCTTTTTTCGGAGGCTTAAGCATGTCCGCCTACGAACTCGCGCAGCTGAACATCGGGATCATCAAAGGACCCATGGAGTCGCCGGTGATGTCGCAGTTCGCCGCGAACCTCGAGCGCATCAACGCGCTCGCGGAAAAATCCCCGGGCTTCGTGTGGCGGCTGCAGACCGAGGCGGGCGATGCCACGGCGCTGCGCCCGTTCGACAACGACATGATGCTGGTCAACATGTCGGTGTGGCGGGACGTCGAGTCGCTGCGAGCTTACGTCTACGCTTCCGCCCACAGCGACATCATGCGCCGCCGCCGCGAGTGGTTCGAGCGCATGAGCGAGGCGTACCTGGTGCTGTGGTGGGTGCCGCGCGGCCAGCGCCCGTCGGTGAGCGAGGCGATCGCACGTCTGGAAGCGCTGCGCCGTCACGGCCCGCACGCGCAGGCGTTCGGCTTCCGCCAGGCTTTCCCGCCGCCGGATGCGCCGCCCGCCACCGCGCCGCAGAGCTTTCCCGACGAGTGCCCGGCCTGACCGCCCCGTTTCAGCGCTCGTTGGCTTTGCGGGCGGCCACCAGCGCCGCGATACGGCGGTTGATGTTCCACTGCTGCGCGATCGACAGCACCGTGTTGGTGACCCAGTAGAGCACCAGTCCGGCCGGGAAGAAGGCGAAGGTCGCCGACATCACGAGCGGCATGATCATGAACACCTTCGCCTGCACCGGGTCGGGAGGGGCGGGATTGAGCTTGTACTGCACGAACATCGCGCCCGCCATGAGCAGCGGCAGGATGAACGCCGGATCGCGCGATGACAGGTCGTGGATCCACAGCATGAACGGCGCCTGGCGCATCTCCACGCTCTCGAGCAGCACCCAGTAGAAGGCGAGGAACACCGGGATCTGGATGACGATCGGCAGGCAGCCGGCCACCGGGTTGATCTTCTCGCGCTTGTACAGCTCCATCATGGCGCGGCCGAGCTTCTCGCGGTCGTCGGCGTAGGTCTCCTGCAGGTTCTTGATGCGCGGCTGCAGCGTCTTCATCTTCGCCATCGAGCGGCCGCTCGCCTCCGACAGCGGATAGAAGAGGAGCTTCAGGAGCAGCGTGACGAGGATGATGGCGACGCCCCAGTTGCCGGTGAGGCCGTGCACCCAGCTGAGCGCGCGGAACAGCGGCTGCGCCAGGAAAAACAGGCGGCCGTAATCGGCGACCCGGCCGAGCTCGGGCGCAATGGCCTCGAGCTGCGCCTGCAGCTTCGGCCCGGCAAACACCGTGGTGTCGAACTGCGCCGTGGCGCCGGGGGCCACGCTCTGCGCGGGACCGGTGGCCGACAAGAGGTACTGCTCGCCCGAGACGCCCAGCGCGAAGTGCCACGGCGCGCCGCGCGGCGGCACGATGGCGCTGACGAAGTGATGCTGGAGCGCGGCGATCCAGCCGTCGCGCGCGTCCAGCGACAGGTGGCTGTCCGGCGCATCCGCGATGTCGAGGCGACGGTACTTGGCGCCGTCCCACAGCGCCGGCCCGTGAAAGGCGTTGCTCTCGACGTTGAGATACGAGCGCTTGGTGCGCGGATCGTTGCGCAGGATCTGCGCATACGGTTGCGCCGTCCACGGCGCGCTGCCCTCGTTGTGCACCGTGTAGCCGATGTCGATGCGGTACTGGCCTTTGCGGAACACGAACGTCTTGGTGACGCTGACGCCGTTTTCGCTCCAGGTGAGCGGCACCGACAGCTCCTGGCTGCCATCCAGCGAGTAGCTCGGCTGCGTGGCTTTGAAGATCGCCAGGTGCGTCGGGTAGGTGGCGCCTGCAGGTCCGGTCAGTCCGGACTGCAGCTCGTAGAGCGACTGCGGCTCCGCCCGGTTCTCCAGCTCGACGGGAGCTGCCTCGCCCTTGATCTTGGGGTACTGGCTGAGATCGACCCGCGCGAGCGTGCCGCCCTGCGTGCTGATGTCGGCATCGAGCACGTCGGTGTGCACGTGCACGAGTACGGCGTCCGCGGCGGCCGGCGCCGCCTGCGGCGTCTGGTCGGCCACCTGAGGCGCTGCGGCGGGTGCGCTCGCCGCGCCGTTGCGCGCCGCCTCCGGCACGCGGTTGGCAAGCTCGCTCCCGGGGGCGGGACTCCCCCTGGGCGCCGCATCGCTCACCTGCGCGGCCGGTGACGGGGCGTAGTCGTGCATCCACGCCTGGTAGTCGTAGAACAGCACCAGCGCCAGCGCCGCCCACAGGTACAGGCGCACGTTGCCAAGGTTACCGCTCATGCGCGCCGCCCGCCGGCGGCACCGGATCGAAGCCGCCGGGATGGAAGGGGTGGCAGCGCGCCAGGCGCGCCGCGGCGAGAAGCCCGCCGCGCAGCACGCCGTAGCGCGCAATCGCCGTGCCGGCGTAATGCGAGCAGCTCGGATAGAAACGGCAGCGTGGCCCCAGCAGCGGGCTCAGCGTCCACTGGTACACACGGATCAGGAAGAGCGCGACGGGGCGCATTGCTCACCGACTTTCCGCCACAGCGTGGCCAGGCTCGAACGCAGCGCTGCGGCGCTGGCAGCGCGCGCCGCTGCGCGCGCGCTCACCACCACGTCGACCGCGGGAATCTGCGCCTGGTGCAGGCGGAAGGACTCGCGGATGAGGCGCCGGATGCGGTTACGCGCCACCGCGCCCCCGGCGGTGCGCACCGCCACGGCTAATCCCAGGCGCGGCGCGCCGGCTTGGTTCGAGGTCACCGTCACTGCGAAGAATCCATCACCTATGCGCCGCCCGCGCGCGTACACGGCATCGAAGTCGCACTTGCGCCGCAGGCGCAGTCGCGCCGGCAGTGTGAGCCGCCCTGGCATCGCCATGAGAAGACTTAACTGGAGAGGCGGCGCCCCGCTCAAGCGCTGCGCGCCACCCTTGGAGTGCTAGGGTATCAGCTTGCGCCGGCCCTTGGCGCGCCGGCGCGCCAGCACCTTGCGCCCGTTTTTGGTCGCCATGCGGGCACGGAACCCATGGGTGCGCTTGCGACGCACTTTGCTCGGCTGATAGGTCCGCTTCATACCGTAGGCTCCGTGGGGCGATCTGGTGCTGTCAAAAAAAGGGCGGCAAGGCTAAGCCGTTGAGCGCCAAGGTGTCAATACGGGCCCGTTGCGAAGATCTTCAGGAAGCTGCGCGATCGGTATAGACTTCGCAGCCCTTTTCCTCACCGTTCACAAGAAACGTCGCGGAGGCAACGCGCGTGGAAGCGTCGCTTTGGACTCGCTGCATGGGCGCGTTGGAAGCAGAGCTTCCCGAGCAGCATTTCAACACCTGGGTGCGGCCGTTGCAGGCGATGGAAGGCAACGGTGCCTTGAAGCTGCTCGCGCCCAACCGCTTTGCAGTCGACTGGATCAACGCCAACCTGCTGCCGCGCATCGGCGAACTGTTGCGCGATGAGAGCACCGGCGATGCACCGATCGTGACCGTGGAAGTCGGCTCGCGCAGCATTCCGCTGCGCGGCGCGCCGGCCGCGGTGCTGCCGCACGCCCGGCGCGCCGAGGGCCTGGTGGTCGGTGCGCGCCTCAATCCCGAGTTCAGCTTCAAGAGCTTCGTCGAGGGCAAGAGCAATCAGCTCGCCAAGGCGGCCTCGCGCCAGGTGGCCGAGAATCCCGGCAGCGCCTACAACCCGCTGTTCCTCTACGGCGGGGTGGGACTGGGCAAGACGCACCTGATGCACGCCATCGCGCATCTCATCAAGCACAACGACGGCGAGGCGCGCATCGCCTACGTGCACTCCGAGCGCTTCGTCAGCGACATGGTGCGCGCGCTCCAGCACAACTCGATGAACGAGTTCAAGACCGCCTACCGCTCGCTCGATGCGCTCTTGATCGACGACATTCAGTTCTTCGCCGGCAAGGAGCGCTCGCAGGAAGAGTTCTTCCATACTTTCAACGAGCTGCTCGAGGGCCAGCACCAGGTGATCCTCACCTGCGACCGCTACCCGAAGGAAGTCGAGGGACTGGAGGAGCGCCTGAAGTCGCGCTTCGGCTGGGGACTCACCGTGGCCATCGAGCCGCCCGAGCTCGAGACGTGCGTGGCGATCCTCATGACCAAGGCGGCGGCCGGCGGCACGGTGTTGCCGGAGGAAGTGGCGTTCTTCATCGCCAAGCGCATCCGCTCGAACGTGCGCGAACTCGAGGGCGCACTGCGTCGCGTGATCGCCAACTCGCGCTTCACCGGTCGCGCGATAACGCTGGAATTTACGAAGGAAGCGCTCAAGGACCTGCTGTCGCTGCAGGCGAAACTGGTGACGGTCGAGAACATCCAGAAGACGGTCGCGGACTACTACAAGGTGCGCATGGCGGACCTGTTATCCAAGCGCCGCAGCCGCTCGGTGGCGCGTCCGCGCCAGGTGGCGATGGCGCTCTCGAAGGAACTCACCAGTCACAGTCTGCCGGAGATCGGTGATGCCTTCGGCGGGCGCGATCACACGACCGTGCTGCATGCCTGCAAGCGCATCAAGCAACTGCGCGACAGCGAACAGCGCATCAAGGAAGATTATTCGAACCTGTTGAGAACTCTGGCCGGTTGATGTGCACAGGCCTGTGTATTTGCTGTGAGCGTGGCGGAGGATAAAGTTATGCACAGGCCGCACACAGTCGTTGGTCAGCTCGTGCCGCAGCTTGTCCTGTACAAAAAGCCTCGCAACGATCTGAGCGGGCATGGAAAGTTTTTTTATGCCCGTTATCAAGCGGCTCTATAGTCTTAACTACTAAGACTTCTCACCAAATAAGATTTTTAGAGAGAGTTAGTCCCATGAAGCTGACGGCCACGCGTGAAGACGTTCTCGCTCCCCTGCAAAGTGTCATCGGCGTGGTGGAACGCCGCCAGACGATGCCGGTGCTGGCGAATGTGCTGCTGGCAGCTAAGGACAATCGCCTCAGCATCACCGGCACGGATCTGGAAGTGGAACTGGTCGCCACCAGCGTCGTCAGCGTGCAGCAGGCCGGCGACATCACGGTGCCGGGCAGGAAGCTGCTCGATATTTTCAAATCGCTGCCGGAAAAAACCAGCGTAACGCTCTCGACGGAAGGTGAGCGCGTCTCGATACGCGCGGGGCGCAGCCGCTTCACGCTGTCGAGTCTTCCGGCCGCGGAGTTTCCGCTGGTCGAGGAGATCAACGCGCAGCAGACACTGAGCGTGCCGCAGGGAGAATTCCGGCGGCTGATCGACAAGACGCATTTTTCGATGGCGCAGCAGGACGTGCGCTACTACCTCAATGGTCTTCTGCTCGAGACCGACGGCAAGGTGCTGCGCGCCGTAGCCACCGATGGTCATCGCCTGGCGCTGTGCGAGATGGAGCTTGCCGGCAAAGCCAAGACCACCCACCAGGTGATCATTCCGCGCAAAGGCGTGCTCGAGCTGCAGCGGATCCTCGCCACGGACGGAAATATCGAGCTCGCGGTGGGCACAAATCACGTTCGAGCCCAGATCGGCGACATTCGCTTCACTTCGAAGCTGATCGATGGTCGTTTCCCGGAGTACGGCCGCGTTATCCCGGCAAGTCCACCCCGTAAAGTGGAAGCTGACCGCGAGAGCCTGCGTCAGGCGCTGCAGCGCACCGCGATCCTCTCCAACGAGAAGTACCGCGGCATCCGCCTCACGGCGCGCCCCGACCTCCTCACGCTCCAGGCACACAATCCTGAGCAGGAGGAAGCGGAGGATCAGGTCGAGGTCTCGTACAAGGGCGAGGAAGTCGAGATCGGATTCAACGTGAATTACCTCCTCGACGCGCTCGGTGCCATCGAGGGCGACAAGGTCGAGATCGGGCTGACGGATTCCAACAGCAGCTGTCTCATCAATGCGCCGGGCACGGTGCACACGCGCTACGTCGTCATGCCCATGCGGCTGTAAGCCGCGGCAGTTGTTTCGGTGTCGCGTGGGGCGCTCCGCGCCCGACATTTTCGCCCCTCGTCCCGTGGATCGAGCCGCAGAGGCTCCAGCCCTTCGCTCTCCCCGCTTTCCGCGCCGCAGGCCATACCGGGGCACGCGTCAGTGGCTGCCCGGTATGGGTGCTGTGACTCCCCTGGCGGTCCGAAGTCTGCGAGCCCCTCCTGCCGCGCCGGCGACGCGGATGGCGCGCATGGATGTTCCACGTGGAACGTATCTCGCCATGGAGGGAGTTCGTGGCCCGTTTTCCCACGCGGCACAAACCGTCGGTCCTTCTTCCGGTAACGGTGGGGAAATCCTCGGAGCAGCGCTCGGTGGTCCGCCCGGTCGTCGATCCCGCGCTCGCGACCACTGCAAGGGCAGCCGTGAAGACAGAAGGTCCGAGCACGAGTCGACGTTCCACGTGGAACGTTTTCGTGGTGGGGGGCCGGTTGCCGTGATGCCATGCGGCGGTGCGCCATGCGAGCCAGCGGAAATTCCTCGCGACTGTTCCACGTGGAACGTCGGGCACCTCCGTGGAAACGCGCAGGTCAGTCACCCAGAAGAGGACGCGGAGGCTATCGAGCTCAAGTACGATCCGATCGTGCACGCCCCTACAGAGAGCTCAGCCCTGATGCCGCCCGGTGAGTTCCAGTGGCACGTCGCCGGAGTGTTCCACGTGGAACATTCCGCCCGGTCGGAAGGCGCGCGGCTGTCGGTTCCCATGACCACATTTCCTGTCGGTTCTGTCCGCTCGGGCATTACGCGGTCCACGCCGCTGGCCGGACGCCGACAGACGTTGGCTCGGCGAACGAGCGTTCCACACCTACGCAGAGCGCCCCGTCCTTCCACCCAGGATATTCCGACACCCGCGAACCCGAGGCGGCGGGCAGAGTTGGGCGAGCGGAGGGAGGGCGGCGGTGAGTCTCGCTGAACTCACGATCCAGGACGTCCGCTGCATCGAGCACGCGGAACTGCGGATCCCTCCGGGACTGGCGCTGATCTGGGGAGACAACGGTTCCGGCAAGACCTCCGTCCTGGAGGCCATCTTCATGCTGGGGCGGGGCAGATCGTTCCGCACCCGGAACAGTGAACGTCTGATCCGCTACGGACAGGCTCACCTGCGAGTCATTGGACGTCTTGCGCCAAACCAGGGACAGGCCGATACGCTCGGTTTCGAGGTGGCTCGCGGATCAACCACGGCGCGGGTGGGGGGCCGGCCGGCCGAATCTCTGACCCAGCTGTCCCAGGCCTTCGCGGTCCAGGTGATCGATCCCGGTGTGCACCGCCTGGTCGAGGAAGGCGGCTACCGGAGGCGCCGCTGGCTCGACTGGGCAGTGTTCCACGTGGAACCTCAGTTCGTGGACAACTGGGTCAGATACACGCGGGCACTCAAGCAGCGCAATGCAGCACTGAAGACTCAGGGCGCCGCCGTCGACGCATGGGACCCCGAACTCGCCCGCCTCGGCGAGTCGATAGCCGAGTCTCGGCGCACCCTGATGGAGCGCCTCCTGCCGTACTGGCAGGAAGAGGTGATGGCGCTGTGCGGCTTCGAGGTCGAGCTGCACTACCTGCGCGGCTGGAGCCAGGAGCATTCCTTGCTCGAAGCGCTCGCAGCTTCCCGGCCGCGGGACCAGTCCCGCCAGCTCACCCACGCAGGACCGCATCGCGCTGATGTTGCAGTGCGGCTGCACGGCCGACCGGCACGCGAAGTGCTGTCCCGCGGCCAGCAGAAACTCGTCGCGGTCGCCATGACCGTGGCGCAGCTGAAGCTGCTGCAGGAGGCGAGCCAGCTCGCCCCGACGCTGCTACTGGACGACCCCGCGGCGGAGCTCGACGGTGAGCGGCTGCGGCGTTTTATCGCCCGCGTGGCGACGTTGCGATGTCAGCTCGTTGTCACGTCGTTGCACCCAGAATCGCGGCTTTTCGGCACGCCGGAAAGCACGTTCAGGATGGGACAGGGGAGGGTCCAGCCGGTATAATGTCACGTCACAAAACTGAGCTTGTTCATGGCTGCAGACGACGTCTACGATTCCAGTAAAATCAAAGTCTTAAAGGGTCTTGATGCGGTGCGGAAACGCCCCGGGATGTACATCGGCGACACCGATGACGGGACGGGTCTCCACCACATGGTTTTCGAGGTCGTCGATAACTCCATCGACGAGTCACTGGCCGGCTACTGCGACCGCATCGTCGTCACCATCCACGCCGACGAATCGGTGACCGTTTCCGACAACGGCCGTGGAATTCCTGTGGATATCCACCCCGAGGAGGGTCGCTCGGCAGCCGAGGTCATCATGACCGTGCTGCACTCGGGCGGTAAGTTCGACGATAGCTCCTACAAAGTGTCCGGGGGCCTGCACGGCGTGGGCGTGTCGGTGGTCAACGCGCTGTCGGACTACCTGCTGCTCATCATTTCCCGTGACGGCAAGCGGCACCGCCAGGAATACCACCTGGGCGTGCCGGTGGCGCCCATGGTGGCGGTCGGCGACACCCAGGATCGCGGCACCATCCTGCGCTTCCGTCCGAGCTCGCAGATCTTCACCAACATCAGTTTCCACTACGAGATCCTGGCCAAGCGCCTGCGCGAGCTGTCGTTCCTGAATTCCGGCGTGCGCATCGAGCTGCACGACGAGCGCGAGAACAAGTCCGACGTGTTCGCCCACGCGGGCGGCCTGCAGGCCTTCGTCAAGTATCTGAACCGCGCGCGCACGCCCGTGCACGAGTCGGTGTTCTGGTTCCGCACCCAGGACGGCCCGGTGTCGGTGGAAGTGGCGCTGCAGTGGAACGACTCCTATCAGGAGAGCATGTTCTGCTACACCAACAACATTCCGCAGAAGGATGGCGGCACGCACCTCGCAGGTTTTCGCAGCGCACTGACGCGCACGCTCAACGACTACGTCGAGAAGGAACTGTCCGGCAAGAAGGACAAGATTCCGATGACGGGCGATGATGCGCGCGAGGGACTCACCGCGATCCTGTCGGTGAAGCTGCCGGATCCGAAATTCTCCTCGCAGACCAAGGACAAGCTCGTGTCCTCGGAAGTGAAGGGCGTGGTGGAGACCGCGGTCGGCACGAAACTGCAGGAATTCCTGCTCGAACATCCGCAGGAAGCGCGCCTCATCGTCGCCAAGATGGTGGAAGCCGCGCGCGCCCGCGAGGCGGCGCGCAAGGCGCGCGAGATGACGCGCCGCAAGGGCGCGCTCGACATCGCGGGCCTGCCGGGGAAACTTGCCGACTGCCAGGAGAAGGATCCGGCGCTGTCGGAGATCTTCATCGTCGAGGGCGACTCCGCCGGCGGCTCCGCCAAGCAGGGGCGCGACCGGCGCACGCAGGCGATCCTGCCGCTCAAGGGCAAGATCCTCAACGTCGAGCGCGCGCGCTTTGACAAGATGCTGTCGTCCGCGGAAGTCGGCACGCTCATCACCGCGCTCGGCTGCGGCATCGGCAAGGACGATTTCGACATCAACAAGCTGCGCTATCACCGCATCTGTCTCATGACCGATGCGGACGTCGACGGCAGCCACATCCGCACGCTGCTGCTCACGTTCTTCTACCGGCAGATGCCCGAGCTCATCGAGCGCGGCCACGTGTACATCGCGCAGCCGCCGCTCTACAAGGTGAAGCGCGGCAAGCAGGAGTCCTACGTCAAGGACGACATCGAGCTCAATCAGCTGCTGTTGAACTCGGCGCTCGAAGGCGCGGGCCTGCATGTCGATGCGGCGGCTCCGCCGGTGTCCGGCTCGGCGCTCGAGCTCTTGGCGCGCAAGTACACCGAGGTGCAGGCGATCATCCGCCGCTGGTCACGCCGCTACGACGACCGCCTGCTCGAGCAGCTGGTGTACATGCCGGAAGTGACCCCAGCGGACTTCGACCGCGCCGAGTGGCTGAAGTCCTGGGCGCGCGATCTCAACGAGCGCTTGAACGCGCTCGCCGACGGCACGCGCACCTATCGCGTCGAGACCCGCGTGGCCGCCGACGGCCATGCGGCGCGCGTCATCGTGCACAAGAGCGAGCACGGCTCGGACAGCCACAAGTACCTGCCGCGCGAGTTCTTCGAGTCGGCCGAGTACCAGCGCATCGCGGACCTCGCGCGCACGCTCGCCGGCCTCATCGGCGAGGGCGCCTACGTCACCCGCGCCAACGAGCGCCACGAGATCGGCTCGTTCAAGGAGGCGATGAAGTGGCTGTTCGACCAGGCGAAGAAGGGTCAGACCATCCAGCGCTACAAGGGACTCGGCGAGATGAACCCGGAGCAGCTGTGGGAGACCACCATCAATCCCGAGTCGCGGCGCCTGCTGCAGGTGAGGATCGAGGACGCGGTGGCGGTGGATGATATCTTCACCACGCTCATGGGCGACCAGGTCGAGCCGCGGCGCGAGTTCATCGAGAAGAACGCGCTCACTGCCATCAACCTCGATGTCTGATCGCAGCGGCGATTGATGCGGCGGCCAGTCAATGGCTGCCTCTGACGCGCCCTGTGGAGCGGCCACGCTCCAATACAGCTAATCGACGCGGGTCAGCGGCCGCACGCTCGGCGTCCACGGCGGCGGGGTGTTGTCCGGCGTCGAGAGGATGCGGCCGCCGTCGCCGACCCACTTGCCCGGGTTGGTGTTGCTGAGTTTGTAGGTCTGGCCGGTCTGCTGATCCTTGTAGGTGCTGTAGCCGGACACGATGTCGTCGATGCTGGAGAAGTTCTCATCCGTGGCGTTGAGCTTCGCGATCACGCCCTGCTCGTCGCGCTCGGCCTGCGCCACCTGCGCCCGGATCGCATCCGCCGAGCGCGCGCTGATCTCGTCCTGCAGGTGCACCCACTTCGGGTCGTAGCGGAAGGTCGTGGTCATGTGCTCGAGCACCTGCTCGGCCGCCGGCGCCACGCTCTTGGGCGCCACGAACGCGCGCAGGAAGATCACGTTCCACAGGACGTTGTTGCGGTCGCCGCGGGTGACCGCGTCCACGTGCACCACCATGTCCTGGCCGCCGTGCCGGCAGGTAAAGCTCGCTTGCCCGGCGGTGGATGCGGACGGGATCGGGGTCGGGATCAGCTTGTCGGCGGCTGCCGCGAAATCGGGACGCTCCTGGGTGCCCTCGAAATGCAGCTGCGGACACAGGCCCGCCAGCGCCGTCTGCCCATAGAGCTTGGCGAACTGCGGTCCCGGGATGTAGCGCAGCAGCATGGAGATGCCGCCGAGGCCGCCGTTGTGCAGCGAGCCTTCGCGCCAGCCGAGCCGCAGCGTCATGGCATTCGGCGGGGTATAGGTGAGAAGCGTCGGCTCGCCCACCATCAGGTAGGTCATCTTGTCGGGGGACAGCGTGCGCACGAAGGGGCTGATCTCGAGTGCGGCGCGCCGCATGAGCGAGCCGACCGTCGCCCATCCCTGTGGCACTTCCATGGTGAAGGCGTGCTCGGAGGGCTCGGTGAAACTCTGGTAGCCGGCCACCTTTAAGGGTGCCACGGACACCGCTGCCGCCGTGCGCGCGGCCGCGGGCGGTGCGCTCCCCGGGGCGCCGCCGCCCTGGCTGCCGAGCAGCGCGTGCACCTGCAACCTGTGTCCTCCCCTCACCACCGTGAGGTCGGCGGCCTGTCTGGGCGCGGGCGCGCCGAGCGCGGCGGCCACCGCGTTGGAGTCCGCCGCGGGCGTGCCGCCGACCGCGACGATCACATCGCCGATACGGATGCCGGCGGCCTGCGCGGGACTGCCGGGCGCGATGACGCCGACTTCGCCCCCGCCGCCTGCGGCGTCCTTGAGTCCGACCCCGAAGAATCCTTTAGGCTGCTGCGCGAGCGCTGCGGCGCTGAAGGCGAGCATGATGAGCGCGAGCTGCGCGCGGTTGAGGTGTGGCAAGACGTTCGTCCCCTGAGTTCTTCTTTGCCGTGATCATCGCAGTGCGCGCACGGTGGTTTCAATCCAGTTCTGAACTTCCTCGTTCACGGCGCGCACCTCGCGGCCGGCCGGCGCCACGGCCGGCCCGATCACCACGCGGATCGTGCCGGGCTTTTTCATGAGACCACCCCGCGGCCAGTAGTAGCCGGCATCGTGCGCGACCGGCACGATGAGCGTCTCGGTCGCGGCGGCCAGCAGCGCGCCGCTCACGCCGTAGCGGCGCGTCTCGCCCGCCGCCATGCGCGTGCCTTCCGGGAACACCATGACCCAGTCGCCCTCGGCGATGCGCGCCTTGCCCTGCTCGACCACCTGCGCCACGGCCGAGTGACCGGCCTTGCGATCGATGGCGATGGCGTGCATGAGCCGAAGTCCCCAGCCCACCACCGGTATCCACAACAGCTCGCGTTTCAGCACCCACACCTGGCGCGGGAAGATCACCATCATGGCCATCGTTTCCCACGAGGAGGAGTGCTTCCACAGCGCCACGTGACAGCCCGGCGGCAGAGGCGCGCCCTCGACCTGGTGCGTGAGTCCGCAGCTCCAGCGCAGCACCCACAGCACGACGGCGGCATACACGCGCACCAAGAGGAAGCGCCGCGGGAAGGGCAGCACGAGACACGCCATCGTGAACGGGATCGCGTACAGGAACGTCCAGGCGAACAGGAAGAAGGTGAAGAACGCCGAACCTGCGAACTGCACCGGCGCCACGCGCCAGGTGCGGGTTGAGGTACTCACCCGGGCAGTCGCGACAGGTCCGCGACGCCGGCGAACAGGCCCTGCAGCTGGGCGAGCAGACTCAGGCGATTGGCGCGCAGCAGCGGGTTCTCGTCCATCACCATCACCTGGTCGAAGAATGCATCCACCGCGGGGCGCAGCTGCGCCAGGCGCCCGAGCGCGCCGGCGTATTCGCGCTGCGCGGTGCTGGCCGCCACCGAATCGCGCAGCCCGTGCATGGCATCGTACAGGCGCACCTCCGCCGGCTCGCGCAGCGCGCGCACGTCCACCTCCGGAGCTGCCGTGACGTTGGCCTTGCGCAGGATGTTGGCGATGCGCTTGTTGGCGGCGGTGAGACTGGCAGCCTCCGGAAGCTCGAGGAAGATGCTGAGCGCTTTCAGGCGCGCCGCGAAATCCAGAGGCGAGGCGGGCCGTGAGCTGAGCACGGCATCGAACATCTCGGTCGTGACCGCGACGCGCCCCGGCAGCGCGCCCGCGCCCTCCAGGTAATAGGCGCGCAGGCGCTCCATGAGAAAGTCATAGATGTCGCGCGCCACGTCCTGCGGCGCCGCCAGTGCCGGCGGCGGCTTGGCGGGCGGGTTCTGCGTGCGCAGGCGCTCGATGTCGCGGCTCACCGCGCTGACGGCCTGATCTATGTACACGCGGATATCCAGCTCGAGCGCCTTCTCGATGAGGATGCGCTGCACGCCGAGCGCGGCGCGGCGCAGCCCGAACGGATCCTTGGTGCCGGTCGGCTTCTCGCCGATGACGAAGATGCCGGCGAGCGTATCGAGCTTGTCGGCGATGGCGAGGGCGAGTCCGGTGCGCGTGGCCGGCAGCGCATCGCCGGCGGCGCGCGGCAGGTAGTGCTCGCGGATCGCGCTGGCAACTTCCGCCGGCTCGCCGTCGGCGAGTGCGTAGTAGGCGCCCATGATGCCCTGCAGCTCGGGGAA
>Ga0302326_10008937_pt1 | contig 22028 bp, 20 predicted proteins | sample Palsa_T0_3_FD_202264 | JGI IMG/M metagenome (GOLD analysis project Ga0302326, IMG submission 202264) | Peat permafrost microbial communities from Stordalen Mire near Abisko, Sweden - Palsa_T0_3 | ecosystem: Environmental > Terrestrial > Soil > Palsa > Peat permafrost | place: Sweden: Abisko... | reverse complement strand
ATTTCGGCCGGCGCCGGAACGCTGGGCGACGACGACATTTTCGTCGGGGGCACGCACGTCATCGACAGCGATGACCGTGTCTGGGCCGCGGCTCAGTATTCGCACGTCGACGGGCCGTGGGACCCGGCTAGCGGCTACAACAAGAGCAATGTCGCCGTACGGTTCAGCCATGGAACGGACGCTGACGGTTTCAGCCTGACCGCGATGTACAACCTCAGCGCCGGCCGGCTGGAGACCGACCAGCCGCTGCGCGCGATCCAGGAGGGGTTAGTCGGCCGCTTCGGCGTCCTGGACCCGACGGACCGCGGCCGCACCAAGCGCTACAGCCTCTCAGGCCAATATGGCGCGGAGGGCCAGCACTGGAGCTTCACCGCCAGCGCCTACGCGATTCACAGCGAAGAGACGCTGATCAACGACTTCACCCACTTCCTCGACGACGACGTCAACGGCGACCAGGAGCAGCAGGACGAGAATCGGGACGTGTTCGGCGGCGATGCGGCGCTGACGCTGCATTTCACCTTCGGCGGCATCCAGAGCGACACCACCTTCGGGCTGCAGGAGCGGCACGACAACGTTCTGGTCGATCGCCGCCATACCAAGGACGACGTGACGCTCGACTACTGTGAAGTCGAGGGCCCGTTCCCGCCGGGCGTAACGCCGCCTCCGCCGCCGGCTGACGCGCCGCCGTCCGACGGCAACGCGACCCCTGTTCCGGCGGTCGGCGGCGCCTGCAACTCGGACCAGGCGCACCTCAACGACCTTGCAGGCTATGTCGAGAGCACCACGCACTGGACGAACTGGCTGCGCACGGTGGTCGGCCTGCGCGAGGAAGATTTCACCGCCGCCGACCACAGTCTGACCACGGGTTTTCGCGGTTCGACGTCCCAGACCCTGTTCCAGCCCAAGGGCAGCCTGGTGTTCGGCCCATGGTTCCAGACCGAGATCTATCTCAGCGCCGGTCGCGGGTTCCACTCCGACGACGTGCGCGGCGTCTTCGGCACCGTGCCCATCGAGGGGATTCCCGCCTTGGCCGGCAAGACGCCGCTGATGGCGCCGACGACAGGCGAGGAAGTCGGCGTACGCAGCAACATCATTCCGAAAGTGCAGGTCCAGCTCGCTGTCTTCCAAGAGGATTTCAGCTCCGAGCTGGCGTTCGACGAAGACCAGGGGCAGGATCAGGCGACCGCCCCGAGCCGTCGGCAGGGCGTTGAGGTTTCGGCCGAATACCGGCCATTCCACTGGATCGAGTTCAATACCGACCTGGCGTTCTCGCGGGCTCGGTATACGGCGTCACCCGCCGCGCTGGCGAACTTCGGGCTCGACGGGCCGTTCATCGGCAATGCGCCGTCGTTCATCGGCTCGTTCGGCGTGATCGTCGATAATCTCGGGCGCTGGTTCGGCGGGCTGCAATGGCGCGATCTGGGCGCCTACCCGGTCAACGACGGCGACCAGTTCCCGCAGGACAAGGGCTACAACGAGGTCAATCTCGATGTCGGCTACCGGGTGAGCTCGAAGCTTAAGCTCCAGTTCAGCGTCTTCAACCTGTTCGACACCAAGGCGAACGCCGCAGCCTTCTTCTACACCTCGCGCCTGCCCGGCGAGCCGGCCGCGGGCGTGACCGACTTCCAGGTCCACCCGCTGGAGCCGATCTCCGCCCGCCTCGCGGCCACGGCGACCTTCTAGGGTCGGCAACGAAAAGGGCCGCCCCTTGCGGGACGGCCCTCCATCGTCGTGACCGCGGTTGGTCTAGGGAGGTGATCCCTCGATCCGCGACCTTGTACCTAAAGCGTCAAAGCGCTGTCAGGCGGGAACCTCGGTCTTGGGGCTCCAGGTCGTTTGCGACCGCGGTTGGAGACAATGAGACACTGGACCACCTCCTTTCAGCTGTTGGATAGGAGCCGGTAATATGGATCGGTTCGGCCCTTCCTGCAAAGGGGCCCGCTGCGGGCGCGGCGATTTCGATGTGGATGACGCATTTTCGGCGCACCTGGCGCAGCCGTTGACAGCCAAAACGGCGGGTGGAACGACGCATGATCTCCAAGACCCGGATGCTGGCGCTGGTGAAGGCGTTCGACTGGGCGGCCATCACGGCGGCGCTGGCGGAGACGCCGGCGCTGCTCGGCGTCCGCGACGGGCGCGGGCGAACCTGGCTGCACGTCTGCTGCGCGACGCCGCCGAGGTCTGCGTCCGACGTCGCCGCGTCGATCAAGACGGCGGACGTGCTGATCGCTGCGGGCCTGGACATGGACGACGCGGCCTTCACCGAGGGCGAGTGGCGCGCGACGCCGCTCTGGTGCGCGATCGGCCGGGGACGCAACCTCGCCCTGGCGCGCCACCTGCTCGAACTCGGCTGCGATCCGGAGCACTGCCTCTGGGCCGCCCAGTTCGCCCGCAACGTCGAGGCGATCCGGCTGCTGGTCGGACACGGCGCCAAAGTCGATCCCGTGCATGAGGGCGTCACGCCGTTCGTCGAAGCGGTAAGATGGGGCCACTTCGAGGAGGCGGAGGTGTTCCTCGAGCTTGGCGCCGACGTTGACGCCCGGGGCGAGGACGGCCTCACGGCGCTGCAGTCGATGCTGAGGAAAGGCAGCGACAAGGCGCACTTCGCGATGCTGATCCGCCACGGCGCGCGCGGCGACATCCCCGGCCCTGACGGCCAGACCGCAGCCGAGCTCATGCGCCACAAGCGAGATCCCGACTTCCACCGCATGGCGGAGCAGCTGCGGCAGACTTGACACTACCAACGTACCGAAGTACCAACTATGGCGATGAAGACTATCGAACGAATCCAGACCGGCGTGCGCCTCGAGAAGCGGATGTTGAAGGTACTCAAGGGCTTGGCGGAGTATCTTGACGTTTCGTTAGGCGATCTGATCGAAGGGATCGTGCTGCACGCGTTCGAGGGCAACGCGCCGTTTGGTGAGGCGACGCGCGGCCAGATCGAGAAGCTGAAGTCGGTTTATGGACTCGAGCTGACCGCCGCTGATGCGCATAAGCTGATCGAGGAGAACAGCGATGCGCCTCCCGAGCGCTGAGCTGACTGCCTTCCTGAGGGGCGAGGTCGACGCGCGCGATTTTCGCCACGCCGACCATGTGCGGATGGCGTTCGAAGTGCTGGCGCGCCATCCGTTCCTCGAGGCTGCCGGCGCCGTCTCCGATGCGCTGAAAACAATGGCGCAACGCGCTGGAAATCCGGGCGCCTACCACGAGACTATCACGCTGGCCTTCCTCGCCGTGATTGGCGAGCGGCGCGCGGCGGGCGGATTCAGCGACTACGAAGAATTCGCAGCCACCAACCCCGACCTGCTCGATAAGACGGTGCTGACCCGTTGGTACGGACCGCGCAAGCTGGGCGGCGAGACGGCGCGGCGGGTGTTCGTGCTGCCGGACCCGATCCGGTGAGCGGCGTCTGGGCGCTACGGGCCCTGCGCTGGTCTTTCTGCGCCTTTGCGCCCTGATCCGAAGGCCTGCCTGGGTTCCGGCTTTGGCCGGAATGAGCGGAGCGAGAAGGGTCAGGGGCAGGACAGGCTTCCGTTGGTCCGCCGCTCGCCTTGACATCGGGCGAGGCCCATGCGCCCTTCCGCGCCTCCCAAAATCGGCCTTTCAGAGACACTCCGATGCACGCCTATCGCACCCACACCTGCGGCGCCCTTCGCCTCGCGGACGTGGGCGCCAATGTGCGCCTGTCGGGGTGGATTCACCGCAAGCGCGATCACGGCGGCCTGCTGTTCGTCGACCTGCGCGACCACTACGGCCTGACCCAGCTGGTAGCCCATCCGGGCGAGCCCGGCTTTGAGCTGCTGAGTCGCCTACGCGCCGAGAGCGTGGTGCGGATCGACGGCGAGGTGGTGGCGCGCTCGCCCGAGACCATCAACCCGAACCTGGCCACCGGCGAGGTCGAGATCCGGATTCGCGGCGCCGAGGCGCTGTCGGAGGCGGCCGAACTGCCGCTGCCGGTGTTCGGCGAGCCGGACTATCCGGAAGAGATCCGGCTGAAGTACCGCTATCTCGACCTGCGGCGCGAGAGCCTGCACCGCAACATCGTGCTGCGCTCGAAGGTGATCCATTCGATCCGGAGGCGGATGGTGGGCGGCGGCTTCACCGAGTTTCAGACCCCGGTGCTAACTGCCTCGTCGCCGGAGGGCGCGCGCGACTATCTGGTGCCCTCGCGCATCCACCCGGGGACCTTCTACGCGCTGCCGCAGGCGCCGCAGCAGTTCAAGCAGCTGCTGATGGTGGCCGGTTTCGACCGTTACTTCCAGATCGCGCCCTGTTTCCGCGACGAGGACGCCAGGGCCGACCGCTCGCCGGGCGAGTTCTACCAGCTCGATCTCGAGATGAGCTTCGCCACCCAGGAAGACGTGTTCGGCACAATGGAGCCGATCCTGCACGGCCTGTTCGAGGAGTTCGCCGACGGTAAGCCTGTGACGCCCTATCCGTTCCCGCGCATCGCCTATCGCGAGGCCATCTCCAAGTACGGCACCGACAAGCCGGACCTGCGCAATCCGCTGGTGATGCAGGACGTGTCGGAGCATTTCCGCGGCGGCGGCTTCGGCCTCTTCGCGCGGATGCTGGAGGAGAAAAAGAACGCGGTCTGGGCGCTGCCGGCCCCAGGCGGCGGCTCACGTGCATTCTGCGACCGGATGAACGCCTGGGCGCAGGGCGAAGGTCAGCCGGGCCTGGGCTACATCTTCTGGCGGGAAGGCGAGGACGGCGGCGCGGGACCGATCGCGCGCAACATCGGGCCGGAGCGGGCCGAGGCGATCCGCGCCCAGCTGGGCCTGGCGGTCGGCGACGCCGCCTTCTTCATCGCCGGCGATCCCAGGGCCTTCTACAAGTTCGTCGGCCTGGCGCGCACTCGCACCGGCCAGGAACTGAAGCTGGTCGACGAGGCGCGGTTCGACTTCTGCTGGATCGTCGACTTTCCGATGTTCGAGTTCAATGAGGAGGCCAACCACGTGGACTTCTCGCACAACCCGTTCTCGATGCCGCAGGGCGAGCTGGCGGCGCTGGAAAGCAAGGATCCGCTCGATATCCTGGCCTACCAGTACGACATCGTCGTCAACGGCGTCGAGCTGTGCAGCGGCGCGGTGCGGAACCACCGGCCGGAGATCATGGTCAAGGCGTTCGAGATCGCCGGCTATTCGGCGGGCGAGGTGGAGCGGCAGTTCGGCGGCCTGCTGAACGCCTTCCGCTACGGCGCGCCGCCGCACGCCGGCATGGCGCCTGGGATCGACCGCATCGTCATGCTGCTGGCGGGCGCCGAGAACATCCGTGAGGTGATCGCCTTTCCGCTAAACCAACAGGCGCAGGACCTGATGATGAATGCGCCGTCCGCCGTCGGCGACAAGCAGCTGCGCGAGCTGCACATCCGCCTGGCGCCGCCGCTGAAGGGCTAGGGAACGTTCAGGTCGACGATGTAGCGCGGCGCGCCGGCGTGGATCGGCGTGATCGAGCGCAGTATGATCACATTGCCGACGCCCGGCTTGCAGGTCTTGGCGATCAGGCCGGCGGGCAGGCGGGTCGAGGGTCCGCCGCAAGCCTGATCGATCTGCGCCTGGGTCAGGCCCCTGGCCTGGGACAGGTCGGTCGAGGCGATATTGGTGTGGGCGAAGTTGGCCCCGGTGAAATCGGAGCCGGCCACGCTGGCGGCGGCGAAGTTCGCGCCGACCAGGACGGCGTTCTTGAAGCTGGCCCGCTCGAAGTGGCCCTGAGTCAGGTTGGCGCCGAACAGGGTCGCGCCGACGAACTGGGCGTCGCGGGCGTTCACCCGCGCCAGCTCCGAACCCAGCAGGTTCGCGCCGTCCAGATTGGTGCGCGTGAGATTGGCGCCCATGAAGTTGGCGCCACGTCCGCGGATCCCGGAGAGGTTGGCCTCGGTGAAGTCGGTGTTGGTGAAATCGGATCCGAACAGGGTGGCGCCGTGCAGGTCGGCCTTGGCGAGGTCGGCGCCGTTGAAGTTGGAGCCGAAGAAGGCCGCGCCATGCAGGTCGGAGCCGACCATCGAGGCGCCGGCGAAGTTGGCCCCGATGAACTTGGCTTCCGGCAGCTTGCGGCCGGAGAGCTCGCAGTTGACGCACATGCCGCCGAACGAGAGCAGGCGGGCGGTGTCTTCGCCGTCGTCGCCGGCCCAGGCGTGGGTGGCGGCGAGGGCGGCGCCGAAGCTGGCCATACACAGGGCCAGCGAAATGCGGGACAGAAAGGGGGCGGGGGAACGGGACAAAGGCGATGCGATCCTCTGCGGCGCGAACAGCATGCGGCGCCCCGTTGTTTTCAACGACCCAGCCACCAATCGCTACTTAAATCGCAGTAATGGCGTAGCTTAGCCGCAGCTGCGCAGGCGAAGACCATGGGGCAGCGTGGTCGAATCGTCGCCGCAGGCCGCGTTGAGCTGTCCCTGCGTCAATCCCGCCGCGCGGTCCATCTGGGCGCCGGAGAAATTGACGCCGGAAAGATTGGCGCCGCGGAAGTTGGCGCCCTCGAGATAGGTCCCGACGAAGCTGGCGTTGGTCAGATTGGCGCCGGCGAAGCTGACGCCGGTGAAGACGGCGCCATAGGCGTTGACGTCGCGAAGGTCAGCGCCGGCCATGGTGGTGTGGTTCATCACCGCGGCCGACATGTCGGCCTGGCGCAGGCGTGCGCCGGCGAAGTCGCGGTCCTTCAGTTCCAGATTCGAGAAATCGGCCTGGAACAGGTTGCAGTGCGGGCAGCTGGCGCCGCCACGCGCGTGTTCGACCTGGGCGGCGTTCTGGGCGCCGGCCTTCTCGGCCACAACGAAGATGACGGCCAGCGCCACAGCGGCGGCGGCGGCGAGTGTCAGCGGTTTCATTTCGGCACGAGCCTCTGGCAATGGAGCCGGTTCCTCGCTCCACTGGCAATCGCGGGGCCATCGCGTCGGAATCAGCCCACCTGAGGCGCGCGCTCTCCGCAGGTCTGGCAGATCAGGGACTTTCCCTTGCGCACCAGCGCCAGATCGCCACACGCCGGGCAGACATCGGCCCCGCGCGGCGCCGAACCGGCGCCACCGTTCTTGGCGAGCGGCAGGAAGACGAGGTTGTCGGGCGCGGCGCCGCGCGAGAAGCCCTTGGAGATGTAGCGCGCGACGGCCTGCGGCTCCGGCTCGTCGGCCTTGCCGCGGCCAAGGCCGTCGGCGTTCAGTCCCTGCGGATCGACGCTGGCGAGATCGTCGCGGCCCAAATAGCTGACGCCCAGCTCGCGGAACACATAGTCGAGGATCGAGGTCGCCGAGCGGATCGCTTCGTTGCCTTCGACCTCGCCGGCCGGCTCGAAGCGGGTGAAGACGAAGGCGTCGACGAACTCCTCCAGCGGCACGCCGTATTGCAGGCCGATCGAGACCGCGATGGCGAAGTTGTTCATGAGCGAACGGAAGGCGGCGCCTTCCTTGTGCATGTCGAGGAAGATCTCCCCGAGTTCGCCTTCCTCATATTCGCCCGTATGCAGATAGACTTTGTGTCCGCCGACGGAGGCTTTCTGGATGTAGCCCTTGCGCCGATCGGGCAGTTTGCGGCGCGAACGATCGACCTCGATGAACCGCTCGACGATGCGCTCCTGTGGCGGCTCGGCCTGAGGCTCCGACGTGCGGGCGGCGCGCGGCTGCGTGAGGTCGAGCGAGAACGCGGCCAGCGCGGCGACGCGCAGCAGCTTCAGGGCGCGTACGCCCGTCGCCGCCGCCTCGGCGATGAGGACGAGGGCGTCGTCGGGCGCCGCATCGAACGACAGCTCCAGCGTCGCGACCGTGGGGGCGCAGACTGCCGTTTCGACCGCGCGGATCATCGCCAGTCGCGCGGCGAGGCCGATGTCCTCGGCGCCAAGAAGGGCGGCGGTCAGGGACGGCGGCAAGCCGGTGGCGGTCAGCGAGACGCGCCCCCTGGCGTAGCCATTGGCGGCGGCGATCTCTTCGGCCGAGAAGCCGGCGTGAGCCAGGGTGTCGAAGCTGGGGCTTAGCAAGGCTTCGTCCGACGCCCCCAGCACATCGGCGACGAAACCGGCGCCGATCACCGACGGGGCGAAGGCGGCAGTTAGATCGACGGCTGCCGGCAGCGCCATTTCAGCGGCGGCGATTTCGTGCGCGGTGAAGCCCTTGGCCGCCAGCGTCTCGGGATTGACCCCGGGCGCGCCGGCGAGGGCGCCGTGGCCGATCAGCGCGGTGCGCAGGGCGTCGGGGTCGACACCGACGGCCTTCGCGGCGGCGAGGGCGGGTTCGGCGATGGTGCGGAAGATCGCGCCGTCCGCGGTTTCAGCGAGGGTGACGGGACCAGACCAGGGCGCGGCGCCAAGCGTGAGGCCGCCAAGGCGCAGGCCGATCTCAGCGTCGTCGTAGGCGCAGAGTTTCAGCGCGTGCTCGGCGCCCAGGGCAGTTTCCACGGCGGTTGCAGCCGCGAGCGCCTGGCGGTGCAGGTCGGCGGCGAGGCGGCGGGCGGCGTCAGCGTCGAAGGCGTTGGCGCGTGTGACGTTCAACTCGGCGATGCCGGCCAGCGCGAGCGCCACCGGCCGCGCGGCGGCCCGGCGATAGGCGGCGGCGGGATCGGCGAGGAAGCCCGCGCGGCCCTCCAGGTCGAGCGCCAGGAAGGCGAGCCGGACTGCGGTTTCGAAGCCAACGCTGTTGAAGCCGTCGGGCCCCTCGAACGCCAGCACATTGATCGCCCCCCTCGGCGCGCAGGCCAGCAAGTCGAGGCGCGCCGCATCGTCGTGCGAGAAAGTGAGAGTGAGCGACGAGGTCTCCCAAGCGAGATCCCCCGCGGTGCGGGCCGCCGGGGACATCGCCTTCAGCTCGGCGCGATCGGCGACGGCGATCAGGTTCGAGAGGGCGTCGGCGCGGGCCGGCAGGTCGAGTTCCAGCCCGGCGCGGCCAAGCGCGATGGCGTCGGCGATCGCGGGATCCGGAACACCCGCGTCCTTCGCCGACCAGGCGGCGCGGGCGAGCGCCTGATTGCCTTCGAGGCTGGCGCAGGCCTCGGCGTCGCCCTCGCAGCGGAGCACCGCTAGGGTGACGCTCGCGAGCCGCTTGGCGGACGTCTCGGAATAGCTGGCCGCCAAGCCGCGCCCAGCCCGCAGCCGCCGGGCCGCGTCAGCGAACGGCTTGCTGGCGATCCTCGGCAGGCAGGACGGCGGGGGCGTCGCCGGATCGGGGGCGAGCGGGTTCACTCGGGCGCCGAACGGCAGTTGTCGGCCGGTGGCGATGATGCCGGCGGCGAGGGCGGCGAACAGCTCGTCGCGGAAAACGACCGCTGTGGCGACGTCCTCGAACACGCCCAGCGCCAGCCCCCAGGCCGCGAGCCGGCGGGCGTAGCGATCCGGACCGCCGGCCAGTAGACGATCCACCCCGGTCTCCAGAGCCAGCGTCGGCGGCGTGCCGGCGGTGACGTCAAGCGGCAGGCTGTCGGCCCAGTCGAGCCAGGCCTCGACCCTGGCGGTGGTCCAGGACGGCGGCGCCGCCACCTCCGCCAGCTCGGCCGCGCGCTCTACCCAGCGTATTTCCGGCGCGAACGGCAGCGGCGCGGTGGAAAAGCGACGGTCGAGGCGCATCTGGTACCCGAAATGCCGTTCGTGCAGCATCAGGAGGCTAGGCTGCGTCGGGACTGAGCTGCAATAGATGTTGCGGGCGTGTGGCGCTCTGTCCCCAACATCTGGCGCCCGGTCCCACTGTCGCAGCCTGCGACGCTCGCTGGACGATGCGGCGCGCCGAACCTATAAGGGCCAGCAACTGCGGCGAGCGGAGCCCCTGTGCTGAAATCGATCTTCACCTGGTGGAACGGCGCCACCATCGGCGTCCGCTTCACCGTCGCCAAACGCGGCGTCTTCGTCGGCGACGATGAATACGGTAACAAATATTACGAAGCCCGTGACATCCGCGACGGCGATGACGGCCGTAAACGCCGCTGGGTGATCTACCGCGGTTACGCCGAGGCTTCGAAGGTGCCGGCGGAGTGGCACGGCTGGCTGCATCACACCTTCGATGAGCCGCCGACAACCGATCCGCTGACGCGACGGGTCTGGGAGCAGGATCATCTACCGAACCTGACCGGCACGATCTGGGCGTGGCGTCCGAAGGGCGCGATCTCGCGCGGCGGCGAGCGCGCCAAGGCGACTGGCGATTACGAGGCGTGGAGACCCGAGTGAGGCGAAGAGTCAGCCTGGCGGCCGGGCTTCTGGGCGGCGCCGCGATTGCGGTCGCGGCTGGTCTGGCCGTGGTGGCGCAGCCCTCCGGCAATCAGACTCCCAATCCGAGCGACTCGTCCAGTTCGGCCGGGCCGCCCGGCGTGCCAGTGATCCAGGCCCCGCCCGAGGTTACGCCGCCGGACAATGCGACGTCCGATGAGGACGACGATAACAACAGTGATAACAAGAAGCGCGCGCCGACCAACAGCGTCGCCGCCAAGCCGGCGGCCCCGGCGCTCGTGGTGGGTCCCAAGCCGGTGCGCAGCCCCGCGGCGGTGCTGCAGGCGCTGGACAAGGTGACCGCCGAGACCATGCGGTTCGCGGCGCCGGTGGGCCAGCCGGTGCGCTACAAGAACCTCGTGTTCGTGGTGAAGGCCTGCGAGAGCACCGGCCTTGGCGGCCCCTCGCCGCAGGAGTCGGCCTATGTCGTGATCGACGTCGCGCCGCTGCCGTCGGAGGGCATCGCCCCGCCGCCGCCGCGGCAGGTGTTCAAGGGCTGGATATTCGCCAACTCGCCGGGGCTGAACCCCTTGCAGCACCCGACCTACGACGCCTGGCTGATCACCTGCATGGCGGCTGCGCCGCCGCCAGCGTAGCGGTCCATTCGGGCGAAGTCGCCATCCACCGCTAGCGCCGCAGCGAGCCGCTTGGCGTACTCGGCCTTGGGAATCTCTTCCGCGCCAAAACCCGACAGGTGGTCGGTCAGGAACTGGGTGTCGAGCAGCCGGAAGCCGCCGACCTTGAGCCGGGCGATCAAGTGGACGAGCGCCACCTTGCTGGCGTCGCGCTCGATCGAGAACATGCTCTCGCCGAAGAAGGCCCCGCCCAGCGCAAGGCCGTAGAGGCCGCCGACCATCCGGCCGTCCAGCCAGGCCTCGACGCTGTGGCCGACGCCGCGCTCGAACAAGGCGTCGCACATCTGCTGGATCGGCTGATTGATCCAGGTCTCCATCCGCCCGGTGCGCGGCGCGGCGCACGCGGCGACGACGGCGCCGAACGCCGAATCGATCCGCACCTCGAACCGGTCCGAGCGGACGGTGCGGGCCAGGCGCCGCGAGACGTGGAAGCGGTCCAGCGGCATCACGCCGCGCCTGGCCGGCTCAACCAGAAACACCCGCTGGTCGTGGCGCGCGTCCGCCATCGGGAACACGCCGCGGCGGTAGCAGTCGATCAGGTCGTCGACGGAAAACCCTTCCAAGCCGACCTCGTCAGCGGTTCCCTTTGAGCCACTCTTCCAGCCAATGGATGTGGTAGCGGCCCTCGAGAATGTCAGGTTCGGCCATCAGGTCCTGGAACAGGGGAATGGTGGTTTCGATGCCGCCGACCACCATCTCGCCGAGGCAGCGCTTCAGGCGGGCCAGGCACTCGGTGCGGTCGCGGCCGTGGACGATCAGCTTGCCGGCCAGGCTGTCGTAGTAGGGCGGGAACGTGTAGCCGGTGTAGATCGCCGAATCGAGCCGCACGCCCAGACCACCTGGCGCATGGAAGTCGGTGATCAGGCCCGGCGACGGCGCGAACGTGCGAGGGTTCTCGGCGTTGATGCGGCACTCGATGGCGTGGCCTTCGAACTGCACCTCTTCTTGCGTGAACGACAGCGGCAGACCGGCGGCGATGCGGATCTGCTCGCGCACCAGATCGATGTCGGTGATCGCCTCGGTGACCGGATGCTCCACCTGCAGGCGGGTGTTCATCTCGATGAAGAAGAACTCGTCGTTTTCGTAGAGGAACTCGATCGTGCCGACGCCGAGGTAGCCGAGCTTGCGAATCGCTGCGCGGACGATCTCGCCGATCCGGTCGCGCGTGGCGGCGTCGATGGCCGGGGAGGGGGCCTCCTCCATCAGCTTCTGGTGTCGCCGCTGCAGCGAACAATCGCGCTCGCCGAGGTGACAGACCGAGCCGAACGAGTCGGCGATCACCTGCACCTCGATGTGCCGCGGCGTGGAGAGATATCGCTCCAGGTAGACCGCGTCGTCGCCGAACGCGGCCTTGGCTTCCGAGCGGGCGGTGGAAAGCGCCTCGGGCAACGCCTCGCGGGTGCGGGCGACCTTCATGCCCCGTCCGCCGCCGCCGGCCGCGGCCTTGATCAGCACCGGAAAGCCGATCAGCTCGGCGGCCTCGATCGCTTCTTCTTCGGACTGCAGCGCGCCATCCGAGCCGGGCACGACCGGGATGCCGGCGGTCTTCACCGCGACCTTGGCGGCGATCTTGTCGCCCATCATGCGGATGTGGTCGGGCTTGGGGCCGATGAAGGTGTAGCCGTGCGCCTCGACGATCTCGGCGAAGCGGGCGTTCTCGGAAAGGAAGCCGTAGCCGGGATGGATCGCCTGGGCGCCGGTAATCTCGCAGGCGGCGATGATCGCGGGGATGTTGAGATAGCTCTTCGCCGCGGGCGCGGGTCCGATGCAGACGCTCTCGTCGGCCAGCCGCACGTGCATGGCGCCGGCGTCCGCCTCGGAATGCACCGCGACGGTCGAGATCCCCATCTCCTTGCAGGCGCGGTGAATCCGGAGCGCGATCTCGCCCCGGTTAGCGATAAGGATCTTGTCAAACATGAAGCGCCGTTACCCGATCACGGCCAGCGGCTCGCCGAATTCCACCGGCTGACCGTCGGCGACCAGCATCTCGAGGATGCGGCCGGCCCGCGGCGCCGGAATAGGGTTCATGGTCTTCATCGCTTCGATGATCAGCAGGGTCTGGCCTTCGGCCACTGTATCGCCAACCCGCACGAACGGCTGGGCGCCGGGCTCGGGCTGCAGGTAGACGGTGCCGACCATCGGCGAGTTGACCACATCGCCCTCGTGCTCCGCCTCGGCCGGCCGGCCGGCCGGCGTACCGAGGGAGACAGGCGCGACCGCCGGCGCGGCGTAGACCGTGGGCATCGGCGCGACGCCGCTGTTGCGGGCCACCTTGATCCTCAGATCGCCGCGCTCGACTTCGATCTCGGTCAGGCCCGTGTCGTTCAGGATGGCCGCCAGACGCCGCACCAGACGTGCGTCGATCGGATCGGCCGGCGCCTTGGGATCGGGCATTTTAGGGCGATACCTCGGTTGCGCTGCTTGGCAGCTAACGGTTCAGTCGGCCGCCAGGCCGCAGGCGGCTTCGATGGCCAGTTCATAGCTCATAGGGCCGAAGCCGGACACCACGCCTGTCGCCGCGGTCGAGACATAGGACAGATGTCGGAAGGACTCGCGCGCGGCGGGATTGGACAGGTGGCAATCGATCACGGGTATGGACAGGGTGCGCAGCGCGTCATGCAAAGACACCGATGTGTGTCCATAGCCGGCGGCGTTGATCACCACCGCGCAGGCTTCGTTACGCGCCTCCTGCACCCAATCGATCAATTCGCCCTCGCGATTCGACTGGCGGAACACCACCTGCCGGCCCTTCGCGGCGGCCCTGGCCTCGCAGAGCGCCCTGATATCGTCCAGCGTGGCGCGGCCGTAAATCTCCGGCTCCCGCTCGCCGAGGAGATTGAGGTTGGGGCCGTTCAGCACATAGATCGGTTTCGACATCCGGCCCGCCGCCGTTGAAGTCGGGCGCTTGTAGCGGCGTCGGCGTGGGGTCACAAGCGCGCCAGCCGAACGGCGGTCACCGAGCCTTGTTAGCGCTTGCGAAACTTGGCGGCGTCGATCGCCAGCTTCGACGCCCAGGGGTCCGGCCGGTCGTCATCGGGCAGGTACGGCAAACGCCCCGCCACACCGTGCAGCGCCAGCCAAAGTGGCGGGCCTAACTGGCGCAGCATCCGCAGCGGCCGGCGCTTTTCATCGGTGACATCCCAACCGACGGCCTCGAACGCCGCGACCTGGTCGCGGGGATCCAGATGCTCGATCCCGTCGAAGTCCGCCGGCCGCGGCGCCGCTACCGCCTCGTCGAGCGTCAAATCGAACAGCGCCTTTGCGCAGGCGTCGATCTCGGGATAGTCGGCGCGGTTCTCCGGCGACGCGTAGGCCGGCTTCAGCAGCGCCTTGTATTCGAGGTCGGCGACGCCGGGCAGTTCGACCAGCCGGCGCAGCGCGGGCGAGGCCGCCACGTCAGCCCTGACCGGTGTTTTCGGGCAGGCCGAGGATGCGCTTGGTGATGATGTTGTTCTGGATCTCCTGCGAGCCGCCGTAGATCGAGCCGGCTTTGCCGGCGAGCCAGCCGCGCACGGTCGACAGCTCCTCCTTCTCGAAGCCCTCGCCGGTCCAGCCGAGGCCCTGATTGCCCATGATCTCCAGGGTGAGCTCGGAGCGGTCTTGCATCACCTTCATGCTGACGTTCTTCATGATCGAGGTGGTGGCGCTGGGGCTGTTGGCGCCGCGGGCCTCGGCGGCGGCGCGGCGCACGGTCTGGCGGAACGCCTGCTCCTCCATCTTGAAGGCCGTCAGCCGGCTGCGCAGGTCGGCATCGGCGAGGCGGCCGCTCTCATCGACGCCGACGTAGGTCTTGGCGAGATCGAGCAGGTTGTCGGCCTGGACGGCGCGCGGGTCGCCGGTGCGGTTGCCCATGCCGTTGCGCTCGTGCTGCAGCAGTCGCTTGGCGATGGCCCAGCCGCCGTTCAGCTGGCCCATCAGGTTCTCCTTCGGCACCTTCACGTCGGTGAAGAAGGTTTCGCACTGGCCGGAGGCGCCGGAGATCATCTTGATCGGCCGCGCCTCGACGCCGGGGCTGTGCATGTCGATCAAGAGGAAGCTGATGCCTTCGTGCTTCTTGGCCTTCGGGTCGGTGCGAACCAGGCAGAAGCACCAGTCGGCGAACTGGGCGCCGGAGGTCCAGATCTTCTGGCCGTTGACCAGCCAGTGATCGCCCTTGTCTTCGGCCTTGGTCGAGAGCGAGGCGAGATCGGAGCCGGAGCCGGGTTCGGAGAAGCCCTGGCACCAGCGCAGTTCGCCGCGCACGATCGGCGGGAAGTGCCGCTGCTTCTGCGCTTCGCTGCCATACTCCAGCAGGGTGTGGCCGAACATGCCGGGGCCCATGCCGACGATCGGGTTGCGCGCGCCGATCTTGTTCATCTCATCGGCCAGCACGCGGGCTTCGGCCTGGCTGAGGCCGCCGCCGCCGTATTCCTTCGGCCAGGTGGGCGTGCCCCAGCCCTTTTCGCCGATGCGCTGGCGCCAGAGTTCGGCCGCCTCGCTCGGTTTCAGCCCGCCCTCCATCTGCTCCATGGTGGTGTCGGGTTCCTTGCGCAGTTCGGCGGGAAAATTCGCCGCCAGCCATTCGCGCGCTTCCTTGCGGAACGCCTCGGTGTCGGCGGCGCCAAAATCAGCCATGTGAAACTCCGATCTCGAAATTGGCGGGCCGGGCCCGCCGCCGTTTTGAAAATTCTCGATCCCTGATTGTCCGATTTGGCGCGCGGGGGTGTCAACGCGTTCGCGCGAAGTCGGACAGCAGATTTTCGGCGCGGTGCGACGTCAGAGGGGTGGCTCAAGCTTTGCAGTCGCCGGCCCTCGATGGCCGGATCCACCCTGATCCATACGAAATTCGAGGCGCAGGCTTTGCGGCGGCCGGGTGCGCTGGCGATTTCGAGCCCCGACGGGGCGTTGAGCTATGCCGAGTTGGAACAGCTCTCGCGCCGGCATGCGGCGCTGATCGACGAAGCCAAGCTGGGCCGCCGGGACGTCGTGGCGATCCTTGCCGATCGCGGCGCGCCGGTTGTGGTGGCGGCGCTGGCCTGCGCCAGGGCGGGGCGGCCGTTCGTCATCCTCGATCTGGCCTATCCGTCGCAGCGGCTGGCCGCGCTGATCGATATCTGCCGGCCGAAACTGCTGTTGCTGGCCGGGAAGACGACGGCCGCCCCGAGGTCCGATCTGCCATCGATCCGCATCGATCTCGACGCGGCTGCGCCGCCAACCCCGGCCCCGCCGCAGGATCTGTCGCCGGACGACCCGGCCTACCTGCTGTTCACCTCGGGCAGCACCGGGACGCCGAAGTGCGTCGCCTGCTCGCACCGGCCGCTGGTCAACTTCGTGGGTTGGCAGGCGCAGAGCTTCGCGCTGACCGACGACGACCGCTTCACCCTGCTCTCGGGCCTGTCGCACGACCCGATCCTGCGCGACATCTTCACGCCGCTCAGCTTGGGCGCCTCGATCCACATTCCGCCGCAAGCCAAGATTACCGTACCGGGCGGCCTGATCGACTGGTTCGTCCAGGCCCGGCCCACCGCCGCCCACATGACGCCGCCGCTCGGTCACCTGCTGACTACGGTGAAGCCGGGCGGCAAGACGCTGGACGACCTGCGCTACGTCTTTTGGGGCGGCGACGTGCTGCGGCGAGGCCTTGTCGAGGCCGTCGCGGCGCTGGCGCCGGGCTGCGAGAGCGTCAATTTCTACGGCGCCACCGAAACGCCGCAGGCAGCGAGCTTCCACCGCGTGCCGAGAACCGGCGGCGAGATCCGCGCGCCGATCGGGACCGGCATCGACGGCTTTGCGCTAGAGATTCGAGACGAGCAGGGCAGGGCGGTTCGCGATGGCGTGGCCGGCGAGATCGTCGTGCGGTCGGAGTTCCTGACGCTGGGCTACGTCAAGGACGGCCGGTTGCCCGAGGCGCCGTCAAACGGTGAGCCGCCGTGCTACGCCACCGGAGACATCGGCTACCGTCGCCCCGACGGGCAGCTGGCGATCCAGGGGCGGCGCGACGACCAGGTCAAGGTGCGCGGCCACCGCGTCGAGCTGGCTGAGATCACGGCCTGCGCGCTGAAGGCGCCAGACGTTCGGCAGGCGACTACGCTCAATCTCGGTTCGGCCGACGATGTGCGGCTCTGCTGCTTCATCGAGCCGAAGCACGGCCGCCTCGACGTCGAGGTCCTGCGGCGCCACTTTGCCAGGAAGCTGCCGGTCTACATGGCGCCGGACCAGTTGGTCGCAATCCCACGGCTGCCGCTGCTGCCCAACGGCAAGGTCGACCGCCTGGCCCTGATCGCCAGCCAGACCGCACTGCCCGCCCGGCCGGCGCGCCTGGCGGACCTGACCAGGGTCGAGGCAGCGCTGGTCGAGGGCTGGCGCGATTGCTTCCGCCGCGGCGAGATCACCTCCGCCAGCAGCTTCGCCTCGCTCGGCGGCGACAGCCTCTCCTATGTCAGCGCCTATCTTTCGCTCGAGGAGGCGCTGGGCCGTGTGCCAGACAGCTGGACCACGATGACGATCGCCGAGCTTGCCGCCGTCGCCGAACCGATCGCCAGCAAAAGCCGCTTCATCGAGGTCGAGACGGCGATGCTGCTGCGCGCCACGGCCATCGCCGTGGTGGTCGGCAGCCACTTTCACCTGTTCTTCTCGGGCGGCGCCGGAACCAGCGCGCTGCTGTGGGTCTCGGGCTGCATCTTCGGCAATCTGCAGCTGCGCGTGATGGCGCAGGCCGGCAATCTCCAGCCGGTCTGGCGGCTGCTGAAGAGCATCCTGCTGCCGCTCTATCTGCTCGAATTGCCGCAGTTCCTGGTCAAGCTGGTGACGCACTACCACCCGCAGCTCTCCAGCCTGCTCCTCTCCGCCGATCTGATCGACTACGCCGGCATGCCGCTGTCAGGGCCGGACGCCTACCGCGGTCACGAGTATTTCCTCTGGTATATCCACGCCGTGGTCCACATCGTCCTCGCCTACGCGGCGTTGATGCTGCTGACCAAGTACGTGCTGAAGCTGCGTCATCCGGCCGTGGTGTCGGCGCTCGCCGCTGTGGCGATCGGCTTCGCCGGCCGCTTCCTGCTGCCGACGCTGGTCGCGCCCGACGTCTGGGCCAACGGCGTAAGCCCGGTCTCCTACTTCAACCATGCGCCGACGACGCACCTGGCGACCTTCGCCCTGGCGGCGCTCTCAGGCCTGATGAAAGGGCGCTGGCGGATCGCGATCCTGGCGGTGACGCTGGCTTACGTCGGCCTCAGCTTGCCGATCTACGGCGCCGCCGACTCCCTGCCCATCGCCGTGGTGGCGGGGCTGCTGTTCGTCGCGCCGAGACTGAGCGTGCCGCGCGCCCTCTCGACGCCGATCTACCTCGTCGCCGGCGCGTCGTTCTTCATCTACCTGTTGCAGTTCAAATTCCTGCTGGTCTTCGGCCATTTGCACTTTCCCAACCTCGTCGCCTGGCCTTGCGCCATCGCCGGCGGCGTGGCGGCCTGGAGCGCCTGGACCTGGGGATCCCGCCGGCTCGCGGCGGCCTGGGCGTCGATGCGCGCACAACCGCTGCGCTTCTGGCGGCTGGACCAGCAGGGCGTCTAGCTGCCGCGCCGGCCTTGACGCTCCCCGCCCCGAGCGTAGATTGCGCGCTTCTCCGGGGAGTCCTGGCAAGGGACTGAGAAACCGCTGGATTTCTGCGCGGTGACCCGCTGAACCTGATCCGGGTCATGCCGGCGAAGGGAGAGAACTGGGCCGCCAAGGGGGTCCGCTTTTCATCCGACGTCCGGCCCGGTCCGGCTCTTTGGAGCGGTGTGGATGAAGCTGTTCGTGAACGGCGAGGCGAGGGACGTAGCGGCGGCGACCACGATCGAAGTGCTGGTCACGCTGCTGGGCCTCGACCGGCGCAAGCTCGCGGTCGAGCGCAACCTGGAGATCGTGCCGCGCTCCGCGTTCGCCGCGACGGCGCTGGCCGATGGCGACCGGATCGAGATCGTGGCGTTCGTGGGCGGGGGCTGAGGGAGAGATCGATGGATGGATCGCAAGTCACCGCTGACGACAGCTGGAGCGTCGCCGGACGCACGTTCCGCTCGCGGCTGATCATCGGCACCGGCAAGTACAAGGACTATGCTTTGAACGCCGCCGCCGCCGAGGCCGCCGGGGCCGAGATGGTGACGGTGGCGCTGCGCCGGGTGAACCTGTCCGACCCCAGCCAGCCGATGCTGACCGACTTCGTCAAGCCCGACCGCTTCACCTATGTGCCCAACACCGCCGGCTGTTTCACCGGCGAAGAGGCGGTGCGGACGCTGCGGCTGGCCCGCGAGGCCGGCGGCTGGGACCTGGTCAAGCTCGAGGTGCTGACCCGCACCGCGCACCTTTATCCGGATATGGTGGAGACGCTGCGCGCGCTGAAGCTGCTGATCGACGACGGTTTTTCGGTGATGGTCTACGCCACCGACGATCCGGTGATGTGCAAGAAGGCGGAGGATCTGGGCGCCGCGGCGATCATGCCGGCCGGCGCGCCGATCGGCTCGGGCCTTGGCGTGCAGAACCCGGTCAACATCCGACTGATCGTCGAGCAGTCCAGCGTGCCGGTGCTGGTCGACGCCGGCGTCGGCACGGCGTCCGACGCGGCGCTGGCGATGGAGCTCGGCTGCGACGCGGTGCTGATGAACACCGCCATCGCCGAGGCCCGGGACCCGATCCGCATGGCCCGAGCGATGAAGCACGCGGTGATCGCCGGGCGCGAAGCCTACCTCGCCGGGCGAATGGGCAAACGGATGTACGCCGCCCCGTCCTCGCCGCTGGCGGGGCTGATCTGATGGCCGCGCCTCGCCCGGTCGATCCGGTCTGGGAGCGGCGCGTCGCCGAGCTCTGGGCTGCGATCGACGACCGCGCGCCGGCGATCTTCCTCGCCGACATGCGCTCGCTGATCGCCGAGCTGCCGCTGGACCATCCGGCCGCGCTGTTCGAGCTGGCCTCGGCGCACGACGCGCTCGGCCAAGAAGCGGAGGCCGAGCCGCTCTATCGCGCCGCGCTGGAAGGCGGCCTCGACAGCTTCCGCCGCCGCCGCGCGGTGATCCAGCTCGGCAGCACCCTGCGCAATCTCGGCCGCGCCAAGGAGGCCGTGGCGCTGCTGCACCATGAGCGGGGCGAGCCGCCGGACGAACTCGACGAGGCGGTCGCCGCGTTCCTGGCGCTGGCTCTCGCCGACGCCGGCGCGCCGCGCGAGGCCCTCTCCATCGCGCTCGGCGCCCTGGCGCCGCACCTGCCCAGGTACAGCCACTCACTCTCGAACTACGCCAAGGCGCTGGGCTAGCCGGCGAACAGCCGGGCGGCCAAGTTGCGCGGAGGTCGGCGCGGGCGCTTGCGTTCGGCGGGGGCGCACGCTCATAGTGCCGCGCCGATGAATACCTTGACCTGACCTCCTAGCGCCAAAGCGCGCGCCCCGCCGCGACCGCCCGGACCCGCGCGCTCGCTAATCCTTGCTGCTCATCGGCTTCCTGACATGGCATTTTTCGGCAACGACGCCGTCAACCGCGCCAACTTCCACACCGGTGTTCAGGCCGTGGCGATGGGCGCGGGCGGCGTGTTCATCTTCACCTACATGCTGCACGCCGGCGTCTCGGTTCCGGCCACTCTGGCGTCGTTCGCAGGGATCCTCGCCGGGCGGTTTTGCCTGCGGCCGCTGATCCTGCCGCTCGGCAAGCGCTGGGGACTGAAGCCGCTGGTGATCGCCGGCACGCTGATCGTCGCTTGCCAGTATCCTATGCTGGCCGAGGTGCACGGGCTGAACGGCTGGTTCTACGCGCTGTGCGTCACCACCGCGATCGGCGACACGCTGTACTGGCCCTCGTACCACGGCTACTTCGCCGCGCTCGGCGATGCCGAGCACCGCGGCCAGCAGGTCGCGATGCGCGAGGCGATCTCGGCGATGGTCGGGATCGTCGCGCCGCTGGCGGGCGCCTGGGCGCTGGTGAGCGCCGGGCCGAGGCTCGCCTTCGGCGCCGTCGCGCTGGTGCAGGCGCTATCGGCCCTGCCGCTGCTGGGCGCGCCGAACGTGGGGGTGAAGGCGGTCGCGCCGGGCGTCTTCCGCGCCGCCCAGGCCGGGTTCGCACTGTTCGTCACAGACGGCTGGATGGGGGCCTGTTTCTATTACACGTGGCAGGTCGCGCTGTTCATCTCCCTGGGCCGCAGCCTGACCGGCTATGGCGGCGCGATGGCGCTGGCGGCGCTGGTCGGCGCGGTGGCCGGCCTGGTGATGGGGCGCCACATCGACCGCGGGGGCGGACGCCGCGCCGTGATCCTGGCCTACACCGCGACGGCGGCGCTCTCGCTGCTGCGCGCGCTCAGCGTCGGATCGCCGTGGCTGGCGGTGGCGGCCAATGCGCCGGGCCCGTTCGTCGCCGCCCTGTTGCTGCCGGCGGAGATGACCGCGGTTTACAACCTGGCCAAGGCCTCGCCCTGTCCGTTCCGCTTCCACATCCTCACCGAAGGCGGCTGGGACCTGGGCGCGGCGTCGGGCGCGCTGATTGCCGCTGGCTTGGCCGCGTTTGGCCAGTCGCTGGGTATCTCGATGGCCCTCACCGTCCCGGGCGCCATGGTCGCCGGCTGGGTGCTCTGGCGCTACTATGGGGCCCACCCCGGCCTGGTCGGAGTCGAGGTCCCGATGGAGCTGTTGACCGAGCCGCCGCACCCGCCGTGACGGACTACGGCAGCAAGCGATAGCTGAGGCTGGCGTAGGCGCCGGGCCGGCACCAGTCGGTGAAGAAGCATCGCGCCAGCGGCTGGTCGGTCCCGCCGTAGCGGGCGTCGAGGGTGAGGCGTCGCCACTTGGCGGCCGCACCGATGTCCCAATGGTCGTGGTCGTGATCGGCGCCGGACGCCGCGAGGAACCGCCCTGCGTGGCCGCTGAGCGACAGCCAGGGCGTCAGCGCGTAGGCCGCGCTTGCCTTCACATGCCACTCCTGGCCGCCGCCGGACGTGTTGGTTTCCCAGCCGGCGAGCGCGCCCAGCGTCAGCCGCTTGGACGTGCGGCTGACCTCGACCTGCGCCTCGAACAGATCGTAGCTGGGTCCCGGCGCCCGCTTGTCGGGAAAGGTGTCGTAGAGCAGATCGAACGTCACGCTGGCGCCCTTCCACCGCACCTGGCGGCCGGCGTACCAGTCGGCCTCCAGACGGGTGCGCGGCGTGTCTTCGAAATTGACGCCCGTGAGGGTGGTCCCGGCGAAGAAACCGTCGTTGCGGTAGCAATAGGCGGTGACCTGCCAG
>Ga0302326_10008936_pt1 | contig 22028 bp, 21 predicted proteins | sample Palsa_T0_3_FD_202264 | JGI IMG/M metagenome (GOLD analysis project Ga0302326, IMG submission 202264) | Peat permafrost microbial communities from Stordalen Mire near Abisko, Sweden - Palsa_T0_3 | ecosystem: Environmental > Terrestrial > Soil > Palsa > Peat permafrost | place: Sweden: Abisko... | reverse complement strand
GCGCCGCTCAGTGGAACCAGTTGATGACGCGGGTGGCAGCGTTGCCGGCCCCGACCGTCGCTACCAAGCCGAGCTCCGCCGCCGTCACCGACCCGGAGCGTGGCTGACGTCCCGGTCGCTCACGCCGTCGCAGGGGGTCGGTGGGTCCGGGCGGCCGTTCTGTGTTACCGGGGCACCGAAGCTCACGGTTAGACGGGCGCCGCCGCCGGGCGCGTTCTCGGCCTTGACGTAGCCTCCGTGTGCTTCGGCGGCCTGGCGCACGATCGCGAGCCCGAGCCCGGAACCGGGGAGCTTGCGCGCCCGGTCGGCTCGATAGAAACGGTCGAACACGAACGGGAGATCGGACTCCTGGAAGCCCGGCCCGTGATCGCGAACGCTCAGCACCCCCTCTCGTAGGCTGATCTCGATCGTACCGTCGGCCGGGCTCCACTTGCGGGCGTTGTCGAGCAGGTTCGAGACGGCACGGTTGATGCGATCCGCCTCGCCGCTGAGGACGGTCGGCTCGAGGCTGACCTGCAGCTGTACCTCGCCGCGTCTTTGGGCTCGCTGCACCGCGTACTCGACGATCTGGTCGAGATGCACGGCATCGTGGGCCGGCTCCGTCTGGGTCTCGCGCGCGAGCTCGACAACATCGCTGACCAGCGAGGTCAGCTCGTCGAGTTCCTCGACGATGTCGTCCTGAATGCTCGCTTGATCCTCCGCGGGAAGACGGTCGGCTTCGCGCAGAATCTGGATGTTCCCGCGCAGCGTCGCGATCGGTGTGCGTAGCTCGTGGCTCGCGTCGGCGACGAGATGCCGCTGGGCCTGCACGGAGCGCTCCAGCACGTCAAGGGTGCGATTGAAGCTCGCCGCGAGCCGAGCGATCTCGTCATGGCCCGTGACATCCAGCCGCTGAGAGAGATCGAGGGTGTCGCTCAAGACCTCCGCTCGTCTCGTGAACCGCGCGACCGGCACCAGCGCCGTACGCGCCACCAGGGCGCCGAGAACGGCTGCGATCGCGATACCGGCCAGGCCCACGAGCGCGAGCAAAATCAGGATCTCGTTCAGCTCGTGGTCGACCTGGGTGAGCGGCAACGCGATCACGACCGCGCCGAGCGAACCAGCGCCCACCGTGATCACTCGCAGATGGGTCCCCTTGACAGTCCGATCGGACAGCGCCCGCCCGCTGCCGTGCGCAGCGATCGCCCGGTCCCGAGCGCTGGATGGGATCCTCGGCGAGGAGCCCTGCCCGCCTGGAACAATGATCTGACCGCGCTTGGACACGAACTGGACATAGCCGGAGGCGGCACCGAACTGAGGTGGCTTGACAGCCCGAGGGAACCCGGCCGGCAACTTCGCGCCACGCGGCAGACCACCACGAGCAAACACTGAGGCTGGAGGCAGAGCACCAACGCCGGTGAATATCTGGGCGCGCTGACGCAGGTACCCGTCGACCTGGCCACGCAGATCGGCACGGACTACGACATACACGGTCACCGCGGCTCCCAGCACCGCCAGCACGACCGCGAGTCCCGCGACGGCCGCGATCCGCGCACGCAAAGTCATAGCTCACGCAACACGTATCCGACGCCCCACACGGTCTGGATCAGCGGCCGAGCGCCCACGGCCTCGAGCTTGCGTCGCAGATAGCCGACATACACCCGCAGCGCGTTCGAGGACGCTCCAAAGTCATAGCCCCACACGCGCTTATAGATATGGCTGTGAGACATCACCTGCCCAGGGTTCAACATGAACAGCTCGAGCAGCTGGTACTCGGTGCGCGTCAACTCCGTGAATCGATCCCCGACGAGCGCGCCGTACCTTGCGGAGTCCAGCTGGATCTCGGCAAACGAAAGTAGCTTCGGCGGCGCATCGTCAGGCATCTCACGGCTACGGCGCAGCAACGCCCGCAGACGCGCCTTCAGCTCCTCCACATCAAAGGGCTTGACCATGTAGTCATCGGCGCCGACGTCCAGGCCCTCGACGCGGTCGCTGATCGCGCTACGCGCCGTCAGCATCAAGATCGGCACTCGCTCCCCGACACGTCGCACGCCCCGGCACACCTCCAAGCCGTCTATATCGGGCATACCCACGTCCAGCAGCACCACGTCGGGAACATCGCTCGTGATCAAATCGAATGCCTCAGCGCCACCGTCAGCGGTCTGCACCTCATAGCCGTCCAGGGTCAACACGCGGCGCAGCATTTCGCGCACACCACGCTCATCGTCGACCACGAGGGCTCTCACCCACGGATTGTGACCTGCCTCCGCCGGCTCTTGGAGGATTCCTACGCTTTCCTTACACGTTCGGCCCCATACCGGCGCCCATTTCGGCGATGCGACAGCCGTCAGCGGGCGGCGGCCTCGTGGATCAGTCGTTCCCAATCCTCACGCAGCGGCTTGGCCCCAAGCTCGGTAATCACCATCGCCAGGACTCGCTCGAGACCAACCGCGCCGGTAGGCAGGTGGACCTTTCCGAGCCACCGATCACCGACCTGGATGTTGGCGCCGACGTGCATGTGCGGCCAGGTGATCGGACTGTTGCCGCTGGGATGCCAGTGATAGGAGACGAGCTCGCGGCCCTCGTATCCGATCGCGTAGAGGTAGCCGCGAACCTCGACGCGCCATCCCTCGGCGTCGTGGCGGACCTCGTATTCCTCAGAGACGTCGATCGAGAGAGGACCGCCGCGCATCTTCGCCGTGTCAGCAAGTTCGAGCTCGTGCGGCGCGTCCGAGAGATGATAGGCACGGACGACGACGTGGACGCTCGTCACGCAGGACAGCACCGCACGGTCCTGCCGCGGTAGTGCTCGACGGCCTCGGCGGGTGTCTTACTTGTGTGTGGCATGGAGCGGGAGCATCATCGCAACGCGCGTCACGTCGGGGCTATCGTCAATGTCGATCTCGCCCGCGTTCAGACGCCGCTCGAACTCCTCGCCGCTCATGCCCAGGCGCTTGCGTGCCTGTTCATCGACTCGCTGGTCCCACTCCTCCGGGCTCAGCTCGCGGATCTCGTTGTCAGTTCGGGTAGCCATTGCAAACGCTCCTTGGAAGGAATCGGCCACACGGGCCAACGCCTTGACCATCCATAGTAGGGGAGGACGCGGGCGACGTCCATCGGTCGGGTTTCGGCGGGCACCGGCGGGCGTCTGACGCCCGCCGGGCCATACCCTTTCATGCGGCTGCGACGAGCTGCAGCGCGCGGGTCTTCTCGGGTCCATCGTCTAGCGCGCGGGCGAAGCGCTGGCCGCTCGAGCGCAGCGGGCGCATCCAGTCGCCGTACTCTACGATGGCGTTCACGGCGGCCCACTTGGAGCCGGGCGCGTTGCCCTGCGTGTCGCCGCGCATGAACAACTCGGCGATGCGGTCCTTCGTCTGCTGCCGCGACTTGCGGGTGCGACCGCTCACCGAATCGCTCGTGCCGCTCGGGTAGAGCTCGTCGAGGACCGCGCGGAGCTGGCGTTCGGTGCAGTGCTCTGAGGCGAGCTGATCGCCGAAGCGCTTGAACTGCTTGTAGTAGCTGACCGACAGATCCAGCACTCGCCGAGCCTCATGGACTCGCTGCGTGACCGCTTCGGTGTGCCGGATCGAGAACTTCTGACGCGCGTCCAGAAGACCCCAGTTGAGCGTGTTCTGGCAGACGACGCGGATCGGCGTGGTCGCAGCGATCACGGCCGTCGAGCCGTCGTGGCTGTTCATCAGCAGGACGTAGGGGCGCACGGCGTCGCCCCCGACCTCAACGTGATCGGGCAACGTCGCGAGCACCCATACGCGGCGACCGCCGTGCAGGCTGCCGGCCGTCTCGAAATGGATCGAGCTGCCGAGAAGCTGGTCGATGAAGTCGAACGCCTCGTGGTTCTGCACGATGCGATAGCGCTCGCCGACGATCCCAAGCACCTCGCGGGTGTCCTGACGGACCGTGGCGAAGAAGCCGGGGATCTCCTCGCAGCGCGGCAGCCACCAGTCGCTGCTCGGATCATCGCCGCGATCGACGGCAATGGGCTCCTTGGCGACACTCCAGCCGAGTCCCGCAGCCTCGATGGCCTCCGCGACCGTCGCCGGCGGTTCGTCGAGCACGGCACCCAAGCCGTGCCAGGGGGTCTCGCGTACCGAGAACATGGTGTCCGAGTCAGTAAGTCCAGCGGACATTTGTGCCTCCTTCAGGTGGGCCCCGCCGGGTGCGGGGCCGTCGCAGCCCCGGCCGCATCCCCAAAAGGGGATGCGACAATGGCCGGGCAAGCTGGCTCCCGCACCGGGGGCAGCGTGCTCCGCTTACTAAGCCAAGCGCGGAAGTAGCGACGTGGTCGTGAGGTCGCTCGGGACGGATATGCTGCGGCGCATGGCGAAACAGCGGGTGCAGTTCGAGGTCGCTCGGCCCGCCAATCAGGTTCACGAGCTATGCCGCGGCATCGTCTCCGAGCGGGGTTGGCACATGGACGAGTTGACGGCCACCGGCATGTCGGCGCGCACGGGGACGGCTGCGAACCTCGTCAAAGCCGCACCAATTGCGATCCGCATTTCGCTCGCGCCAGGCACCGATGCAACTGCCGTCACGCTCGATGGCTCCTGGCCGATGAAGTTCGGCACCTGGGCGAACCGCGACATCATGGCGCGGCTCATTGCCTTTCGAGAGACGTTGGAGTTCGAGGCTACGAAAACGGCCGAAGATAACTGCGAAGGGCCGCAGTCCGGCGGTTCAGACTACCGTTCGAGCGCGTAGTCGACCGCGCGTTCTTCCATCGCGTCGAGGGCCCGAACCGCAGCAGGTAGATACCTCTCGAACACCGCGAGCTCCCGGTCAAGACGGTCATATCGCTCGACAGCCTTCCCAAGCGTGTCATCGCCGAGAAGTTTCTCGACCTGCTTGACGGCGGCGATCGCCGCCTCCTGTCGTGCCTTCGGGCGAAACGCCTGACGCAGCTCTATATAACGTTCGTTGCGAAGATCGTTCGCGAGCGTCATGTCGGCCTCGACCTCATCCGAGAGACGACCGGGCGACTCTCCGGGTCCGGCGCGATGCCACGGGTCTGAGCGTTGCCGCAGCTCGACGAGCTGCTCGTCGCTCCCGTGCTTGTCCCAGAACTCATCGTGTTCGATCGCGAAGTAGAGGTTGTACTCAGGAAGGCCCGCCTCGGATACCTCGACCACGACCCCGATAGCCGCCCGCCCGCGGTCCAGTAGATCCTCAGCAAACGCGGCCTTCACAGGCTCAAACGGAAGTTCCAGCTCACTCGTGATGCTCGCAGCTACCCGCTCGGCCGCGTCGCGCAGATCAATCGCGTGCCGCAACCCTTCCGTGTCACTGGCTTCGATCCCGTGGCCCAGCAACACGGGCACCTCCTCGCGCACCCCGACGGTGACACGAGAAGTGGTCGCGGCCAGCAGCCCGCACACCGCCTGAAGCTGCAGCAGGCAGATCAACTGCAGCACTCCGGGGTTGTGATCGTCGCGATGGTAGGCGGCGTTGCGGTGGCGGTGCGCGAGCCTCAAGCACGCCGCAGTGTCACGGTCGATGATCGCCACGACGCCATCGCCGAGGTCGCTCGTGCCAGCCGCCACGTCGATCTTGCGCTCGAACTTGTCCCTGATCTTGCCGCGGTCGGAGTCCTTGAAGGCACGGCCCACAAACGGCCCTTTGCCGTCGCCCGCGCGAAACAGGGACTCGGAGTGTCGGCGCAGCAGGATCTCCGCGTGGTGGTCGAGGAGGATCAGGGCAGCGCGGATGCTCGCCACCGAATCGCTGCGCAGCATCTCCGCTGCCAGATCGAGCTGCTCAACGACCAGCAGAAGCTGTGCGAGCTCATCGTGCTCGTAGCGGTTGACCAACGCGGCGATGTGGCTGTGTGACACGACGTTCACGGTAGCTACGCCGTGGTGCCCACATCGGCTGTGCCTGGCTCGTAGGCCGCAATCTGCGCAGATCAAACGACTTGCTCAGGCGGCTTCAACGCCCAGCCCGCGTCTGCGACGAGCTCACCCAGCTCCTGTGTCGGTGGCCTCTCGGTGTATGTGACGCTCACGACATCGGTGGGGGAAAGGCCATCGAAGATCAGTACCTCGGCGTAGCGGTGCGGCCCGCACGCATCGGCGAGGCTCGCTGCGCTCGCCACGTCATAGCGCCCGCTCGCCGCCTCGATCGTCGGCTTGAGCAGCGGGCGCGGGGCGAGCACCTGACCCCCGCCAAGTTGTGGCGTGTCCACGAGGTCTCCGAGCAGGAACCACGCTCGACTTCGCACGTGTTCTCCCAGCTCCAACACGATCGGGCCGTACCTCGTCACCGCGCCCGTCTCATCGCTACCGCGCAAGTACCCCGAGATTGGTCGGCTCGACGCGGGCGCGTTCAACGCGATTCCGAGAATCTGCTCCTCGACGGCATGACGGGTCTCGACCGTCTTCAAGTCGCCGCTGGATGCCCCGGTCGTGGCCATAACCTCGTAGCGGCCGGTGCGAAGATAGCTGGCAAGGGACTCCGGGCCGAGGCGAATCCGAATCGGGGAACCTTCGACCCAGCAGCGGACGTTGCGCTCGGCGTTCTCGAGGTAGGCGTCGACATCCATTCCCGCATCGCGTGCGCGGGCCTTACGCATCGCCGGTGCGCGCAAGCCCAGCATGTGGAGCCATTCGGGGTTCACCCGCTCGATCACCCGTGGATGATCGCTCAAGGAGAACGATGGGGTCTCGCGTACCGTTCGACAACTCTCCCCAAACTCTCCCCACCCGAGCGTTTTTTGAGGGCATCCGAGAGCACTTGAGGTCGCCGAAAACGGCTTAGGTAAGCGGAGAGCGGCCTATTAAGACGCACTGCAAAGCCGTTTACACCGGTTCGATTCCGGTCGTCGCCTCTGGACAGTTCTCAATGGGGTTCTCAATGGCGCCCCGGGCCCGGGCACTTGCGCCGGCGTCACGCTCGGGCGACGCTCGAGGTCGTCGAGAAGATCCGGGGTAGCTTGCGAGATCAGGAGCGGCTGACGTAAGCTCTGGGACAGAGGATGGAATCCAGAATCGACGTCATTACGCTCGCCGTCGCGGATCTGGAGCGTGCGCTCGCCTTCTACAGGGACGGCCTCGGGCTGGAGTCGCGCGGGGTGATCGGCACCGAGTTCGTCGGCGACGAGATCGAGCCTAACGGCGCTATCGCGATCTTCGAGCTGCAGGGCGGGATGATCTTGTGCCTCTATCCGCGCACCGAGCTGGCGAAGGACGCCAAGATCTCGCTCGCTCCGCCGAAGGCCGGGGAGTTCAGCGTCGGGCATGCCGTGTCGAGCAAAGCCGAGGTCGATGCAGTCCTCGCCCAGGCCGAGGCTGCGGGAGCCACGCTCACCGACCAGCCGCATGACCGTCCGTGGGGGATCTACTCCGGTTACTTTCGCGATCCCGACGGGCACCTGTGGGAGGTGCTCTGGAATCCACGGCTCGTCCGCACACATGAGTAGTGCAGCTCGCTGCGCAAATGGGGTGCGCGCCTCGATTGGTTTGCGTAGCTTTGCGTGCGCAGTGCGCAGGTGCTACCTGCCGGCCAGATAGGTCTGCTCCTCGGCTTCGACCGTGCCCACGAGGTTTCCGAGCGCCTCGTTGACGTCGTCTCGGTGCAGGCCCCAGTTCACACCTTCATATTCTTCTTCTTCGGGAATTTCGTCGTCCGCCCGGCGTTCGGCTTCGACGCTGGCTTTCATGTTCGCGAGCTTGACCTGCAGCCAGGTGGCTTCTTCGTTGCGCCTGCACTGCGCGGTCGCGAGGCCCGGCTCGGCGATCCACGGGGTCGAGGCTTCGGGGGCCGGCTGGCGGCTTTCTGCCTGGCCCTGCATCATCCTGGTGGGCACGTACGGAATCAGGTGGCCCTTGGACGCCTTCTGCTTGGCGAGCGTCGGATTCACACACAGGTCTTCGCGACCCGGCCAGATCGTGCGCGTGAAGATCGAGCTCGGCGCGGGTTCCGGTGGGGATTCGGTGTAGTAGGACGAGTAAGCGATCACGCACCCGGTCTCGGCTTCGGTTTTGCATGGCGGGACTTCTTCGAAGGAGCCTTTGGTGGGTTCCGCGGCCACGACTTCGACGAAGCCGCCGAGGATGATCGCCGAGACGAGCTGGTGGAGCCATTCCTTGTGTTCTCGTTCGATCCAAAGGTGGATCATCGCCTTCAATACGAGGGCCCCCTGGGAGTGCCCGATCAGCACGAAGCCGCGCCCGTCGTTGTAGCGCGCCATGTATTCTTCGAACGCGGCCTTCACCCCAAGGAAGGCAAGTTCGTCGTCTTCCCACGTGGGTTTTTTCGCTTTCAGCGTGAGCTGCGGGTAGATCGGGGCGTACACCTTGCAAACCTGCGAGAAGCGCGATGCCTGCTCCCGAGCGACGAGCTGTTCTTCGGGGCCGACGATGTGGGGGTTGGCGTTCGGTTCTTCGCGATTGTTGACGGTCGGGTACACGTAGAAGCAGTCGACGGGCGTGCCGTTCGAGGGCGCTTCCGGTTCGATCGTTTCCTTGCGGGTCTTACCCGAGTAGGTGATCACGGTCGCGGCCCGTGATTCCAGGCACGGGTCCGCGGGGACCGATTGTTCCTGCGGATTGCACAACCAGGTCGTTTTTTCGCTCGCCGGGGTCGCGGCCGGTTCCGCGGAGGCGAGAGCCGGCCCGACCACCCACGACATGGCGACCGTCGCGACGGCGAGCGCCCCAGCCGCCGCCTTGCTGCGAACGAGCCGGACAAGCCTCTGTGACGCCACGCTCTCCCCCCGTCAGGTCATTGCGTATCGATCATCATAACCCGCTTCACGATCGCACGCAATCTGTCGCCAGGGGTGGCATCGACGCCGCGCTGATCACCCATCGGGGGCGGGGAGCTTCGCTACCTGCCCATGCCCGCGGGCCGACGCCTGGAGGACTCAGGCCGGATCCTCGGAGCTGTAGGGGTCCTCTTCGCCCCGCAGCTCGCGGTAGCGGCGATCGAACAGCGCGAGCGCGGCCGTCACGTCCGACGGCCCCTGGACGCTGTGGCTGACCACGTCGGACGCCCCCGGCGGGTCGGCGGGCTCGGCGTCGCCATGCTCGACGAGCTCGTCGTGCTCGGCATGTGTGAAGCGCAGCTCCACCACGCCGCGGTCGCGATCGAGGGCGCCCAGCTCGAGGCGGTCGTAGAGCGCGATCGCGCCGCCGTCCGCGCGTCGCTCGATGCTCACCCCCGGCCAGGTGTCGAGCTCGTTTGCGATCTCGTCGACGAGCTCACCTCGGGGCACGGCCCGATCGTAGCGCTTCCCCCGGGACCGGGCTCAGCCCGATGCCGCGCCGCTCACACCAGCTCGATGGCGTTCAGGTCGGCCCACATGATGGCCTCCCGGTAGGTGCGCTCGACGTCGGGGTGGCCACGGATGAGCTCGCCCGCGGCGGCGAAGTCGCCACGCTGGTAGGAGATGACGCCGGTGAGCAGCTCGCCGAACTCGCCGGTGCGGCACAGCAGCGCGTCGGCGACGTCCTCGCGGAACGGGAGCTGCTCGATCACCTCCTCCATCGGCGCGTTGGCCAGCGCATCGGCCACCGAGAACAGGCCGACCGTGAAGTGGGAGTCCCCGGCGACGTCCTCGCCGGAGAGCAGCTGGCACATGCGGGCGCGCACGAGGGCGGTCACGAGCAGCTCGCTGGGGACGTCCCGGGTGCCGGCGAGCGCCACCATCAGCGCGAAGCGGCGCACGGTGGTCGCGCCGAGCCACGTGAGCCCCTCGTGGATCGAGCCGACGCGGCGGGGCAGGGACAGGTATGCCGAGTTCGCATACCTCAGAAGGCGCATGCTCAGGCCGGCGTCGCGGGTGATGATCTGCTCGAGCTCGTCGAAGTCGGCGGTGGTGCTGAGGTCGGCCATCGCCTTCAGCGAGGCGAAGCCCTGGGAGGGCAGGCGCTGCTGGGCCACGCGCGACGGGCGCGCGAAGAAGTAGCCCTGGAAGGCCTGGAAGCCGAGCTGGCGACAGCGCTCGAAGTCCTCCCGCGTCTCGACCTTCTCGGCCAGCAGCGTGGGCACGGGGTGGCGGGCGCGCAGATCGCCGACCAGCTCCTCGAGGGCCCGACCGGCGTGCTCGAGCACGTCCACCTTGACGATCCGCGCGTACTCCAGCAGCCGCTCGGTCTCCGGCGTGAGACGAAAGTCGTCGAGGGCGATCGTGAAGCCCTCCGCGACGAGATCCCCGAGCACCTCGAGCAGGGCCTCGTCCACCACCTGGTCCTCGAGCAGCTCGAGCACCACCTGGCGCGGCGGCAGCGGCAGCGGACGCACGCTGAGCAGGAAGTCGCGGGAGACGTTCACGTATGCGAGGTTCTTACCCACGAGGTCGAACAGGCCCACGTCGAGGAGCCCGTCGAGGATCACCGTGGAGGTCGCCTCGCGGTCGTCGAGCACTCCGGCCGTCTCCGCCTGGTGCGCCCGGAACAGCAGCTCGTAGCCGACCAGGCGCGAGCTGCGGTCCAGGATGGGCTGGCGCGCCACGCCCGCGACCGTCAGGTCGGCGCCCGTCACGGACGGCGTCGCCACAGATGGCGTCGCGCCGGCCGGCTGTGGCGCCGTGGTTGCGCTATCGGACCCCACCCTGCCGTATCGGTTCGACTGGCGAAACGGTCGAGCGCCGGCCGCCCGGCCTGGACGACACGCATACGTCCCTTTCGGCCCTCCGGCGCCACCCGCGGGCCGAGCGCCCACCTGCGTACCATCGAGCGTCCATGGCCAGCGCTCGGCTACGGATCACGGCGAGTGGGCGGCGCGAACGTGGCGGCGGCCCCGGTGCGAGCACCATCGCGCTCGCGCTCCTGCTCGCCGTCGCGGTGTCCGCGCGCGTGTGGCTGATGGTGGCGTACGGCCCGGCGTTCCTGGGGTTCGGCGACTCGCACGAGTACGTCACCGCGGCCGCGGTGGGCGTGTTCCACGACGTGCAGAAACCGGCCGGGTACCCGATCTTCCTGCAGCTCGCCCACCTCGTCAGCGACCGGCTCGCTTTCACCATCCTCGTGCAGCACGCCCTCGGGGTGGCGGCCGGGCTGCTCCTGTACGGCGCCGTCCGGCGCGCCGGCGCGCCCGCGTGGCTGGGCCTGTTCCCGGCGGCGGTGGTGTTCTTCGGCGGGACCGGGCTGCTGCTCGAGCACGCGCTGCTGGGCGACTCGCTGTTCACGTTCCTGCAGGCCGCCGGCCTGTACGCGGCCGTGCGGGCGCTCAACCGGCCGGGCGTGCGCTGGGCGCTGCTGGCGGGCGCGGCGGTGGGCGCGTCCTTCTGGGTGAAGACGGTGGGCCTCTCCGGCGTGGCGCTCGTGCCGTGCGTGCTGCTGCTCAGCGCCCCCGGCCCCCTGCGCGCCAGGCTGCCGGGCGCCGCGGCGGCGGCCGCGGTGGGAGTGGGGCTGGTGCTCGCCTACAGCCCCGTCCAGGCGCTCGTCACCGGCCACGGCGGCTACGAGCGCCAGGGCGCCTGGAACCTGTACGGCCGGGTGGCCACGTTCGTCGACTGCTCGCGCTTCACGCCGCCGGCGGGCACGCGCTTCCTGTGCCCCGCGCAGCCGCTCTCCCGGCGTGCGTCCGAGAGCTTCTACCAGTACGCGCCCGCGGCGCCCGCCGTGGCCCGCTTCGGCGGCCCCTCCCGCGCGCCCGCGTACGCCAACGGTGTGCTCGAACGCTTCAGCGTGGCCGCCATCACCCACGAGCCGCTGGCCTACGCCGGGGCGATCGTGCGCAGCCTCGGCTTGTACTTCTCACCCCGGCCCGGCGAAGGGTATACGCCGGCGAGCATCCGCGAAGCCCTGCTCGAAGCGAGGGGCACACGGTCCGTGCAGCCGGCCATCGCCTCCTACTACCCCCACGATCACGGCTACCGCGGCGCCCCGGGCGCCACCGCCGCGCTCGACTTCTACGAGCGCCACACCCGCATCCAGGGCGCGCTGCTGCTCGTCATGCTGATCGCCGCCGTCGCCGGGGCGCCGCTGTTGGCCGGCCGCCTGCGGGCGGCGTCGCTGCTGTTCACCCTCACCGCCGTCTGCTCGGTCGCGCTGGCGGCCGCCGGCAACAGCTATGACGCGCGCTACGGCTACCCCGCCTTCGGCCCGCTCGCCGCGGGCGCGGCGCTCGGCGCTTGGGCGATCGCCGGGCGCCTCACCCGAGCTCGTGGGCGTCGAGGTACTCCTGTGCCAGGCGCTTGGGCGCACGGGCGAGCCACGCCTCGATGATCAGCTCCTCGAGCTCGCGGGCGGGAATCCGCTCGAGGCGCACGAGGATCGCCGGATAGCCGTGGAAGTGCGAGGTCGTGAAGTACACCCGCGGGTCGTCCCCGAGCAACGCCTCCTTGGCCCCCAGGTGCTCCACGCGGGCGCCCAGGATCGGGCCCTCGGGCGCGGCCGCGCCCAGCTCCGCCACTTCCCTCGGACGCAGCGGGCGCTCCCACACGAACAGCTTCTCGCGCACCCGCCATTGGGCCGAGCCCCGCGAGGAGCGCTCGCTCGACTCCGGCAGGGCGAGCGCCACGCGCCGCACGTCATCCCAGCTGGACATCGGCGAAACCTACCTCCTCCCCTGCCGCTCCCGCCAGCGCCCGCCGCGAGCGCCCCACACCTCGGGCCGGCGCCGCCGGCGCTCAGCGGGGCCGGCGCTCAGGCCCTTTCCCCCTACGGGGACGATGCGACCGCCGCCAGCGCCGTGCGCAGCGAGGAGACCGACTGGGGGCCGTGGAGCACCGCGCGGATGTGCCCCTGGGCGTCGAGCACGAACGTGTCCGGCAGCCCCGCCCCGAGGCCGTAGTCGTTGCCCACGGTGCCTTCCTGATCGCGCAGGATCGGAAACGTCCAGCCGTAGCGGCGGATGAACGAGCGGGCGTCCCCGGTGATCGGGTCGCTCCAGTCGACGCCCACCATCCTGCCGCGGCCGGCCGGGCTGCGGTAGAAGCTCTCGAGCGCCGGGGCCTCCTGGGCACACGAGGTGCACCAGCTCGCCCAGAACACCACCAGCGCGGGGCGCCCGTGGGCGCCCGAGAGCAGGCTCGCGAGCGTCACCCGCGGGCCGCTCAGGGCTTCCGGCGGCAGCGCCGGCGCCCGGCGCCCGGCGGCGGGCGCGTGAGCGGAGGCCAGGCCGAACACCGCCAGCGCGGCCACGGCCGCCACGGCGGCGAGCGCCCCGAGCAGCACGCGCGTCCGCCTCGAGCCCATCCCAGACGCTCAGCGGGCGGCGAGCAGCGGCACGTCGTGGGCTATTTCCGCCGGCTTGAATTCGGGGGCGTACACGGTCAGGCGCTTGCCCGAGCCGGTGATCCCGTACACGATCCCGGTGTGGTTGATGAACTGGGGCTGGGCGGCGTCGCGGCTGGAGCCCACCCCCCACGCCTCCCACACCCGCGACAGTTCGCTGGCGGAGCCGATCAGGTACTGCATGCGGCCGGTCATGCCATGTCTGGCCAGGAAGGCCGCGACCGCCTTCGGCGTGTCGCCCCGCGGGTCCACCGACACGGCGATGATCTGCACCTTGGCGCGCGTGGCCGGCGCCATCAGGTTCTGCGCCACCCGCAGGTCCGAGGTGATCAGCGGGCAGATGTCCGGGCAGTTGGTGTACAGGAAGGTGACCAGCACCGCCTTGCCCCTGTAGTCGGCGATGTTCACCGGCTGGCCCAGGTAGTTGTGGAGGGCCAGCGGCGGCGCGGGCGTGGGCGGTTCGAGCACCGCCGCGGCGTCGAAATGGGCGGCCAGCGCCTGCTCGCGCTGGGCTTTCGCGCGGGATGAGCCGCCGATCGCCACCAGCGCCACCACGCCCGCCGCGATCACGAGCGCCACCAGCGAGAGCATCACCCGGAAGTCGAGTCCGTGCTTGCGCATCAGACAGCGAAGTTAGCATCGTCGCGGCGTGCTTGCGCCGATCTCCGACGCAGCGTAGGACAACGCTCCGTCGGCAAGAGCGCTTGCACACCTGCATGTGCGATGCATCTTGCAGCGAGATGTGTTAGTTTGCCGCCCGTTCGTGCCGAGTCCTAGATCCCCCAGGGGGTCAGGGAGCGGGGGACCCACTGCAGCCGAGAGGCTGCTGGGGCGAATCGCCACACAGTGTGGCGTAGCGTAGACGTTTACGCGAGCCCGTCAGCTAACCCCGTAGGCGCCATGCAAAGGAATCAGAAAGGACGCCTCGGATGCCGGGATCCCCGCGTGATCTTGCTGTTGTCGACCACTGGAGCGCATCGCTCGAGCGCTCCCTCGCCCGCCGCGCTCGCGCCCAGGGCCGCCGGCCCCGCTACAGCGTCCAGCCCAGCTCCGCGCTGTCGGCGCTGCTCGACGCCCGCGACGGCGTCCGCCATCCCCGCAACCTCGCCGAGGACGAGCCCTGGCAGCTCTCACTCGGCCGCTCGCGCGCACGCAGGCGCGCTCGCCAGCTCCACTTCGTGCCCGCCAGCTCGCGCGCCAAGCGGGTCTCGCTCGGGGCCATCGCCGCGCTCACCGTCGGACCCACCGTGGCACTCGCCAGCGGTCACTCGGGCGCCCGCGCGAGCGCCAACCCCGGCCCCGAACCGGCGACCACCACCGAACACGTGATCGTGCTCTCGAGCGGCGCCGAAGGCCGGCAGGTGAAGCTGCTCCAGCAGGCGCTCGGTGGGATCAAAGTGGACGGCATCTTCGGGCCGGAAACGGAAGCGGCCGTGCGCAGCTTCCAGGCCAGCCGGGGCCTCACCGTCGACGGCGTGGTGGGGTCGCTCACGGGCGCCGCGCTGCGCGGCGCGGTGGCGGGCAAGGCGATCATGACCGACTTCAAGGCGCCCATCCCCGGGGAAGGCGAACCGGCGAGCGGCCAGGCAGCCGAAGCGCCGGCGTCGCAGGCAACGTCTCCCGCCGGGGCGAGCTCCGTCGCGGAAGGCGACGGCGGCACGGCGGCGCCGGGCGGCACGCGGTACGCAGGGGCCATCCAGGGCGCCGGCTCCACCGATGTCGCGGACGTGACGAGCGCGTCCGGGGGCGCGAGCGCGCCGGGCGCGCCGGCGGGCGAAGGCGCGGCCGCAGCACAGGCAACCGCGGGCGAAACCGCGCCCGGGCAGGTCCATGTGGTGGAGCAGCTCCAGGCCGCGCTGCACCTGCCCGTGGATGGCGACTTCGGCCCCGAAACCGCGGCGGCCGTGCGCCGCCTGCAGGCTCGCCACGGCCTCACCGCCAACGGCGTGGTCGGACCGGCCACGTGGAACCTGATCGGCGTCCAGGGCCAGGAAACCATCAACCCGCCCGCGTCGGCTGCCGCCGCCGCTCCCGCCGGGGGAGCGGCCGAAGCCAGCAACAGCGAGGTCCGCGCCGTGGAGCAGCTCCAGGCCGCGCTGCACCTTACCCCGGACGGCGAATTCGGTCCCGAAACGGAGGCCGCGGTGCGCCGCCTGCAGGCCCGCAACGGCCTCAATGTGGACGGCGTGGTGGGCCCGGCGACGTGGAGCGTGATCGGCGTGCAGGGAGAGGAAACGCTGACCCCGCCGCCGACGGCGACGGCGCCGGCGGCGACACCAGCCACCGCCGTTACCCCGCAGGACCCCACGGGCGCTACCTCCGACACGGGCCTCACCCCCGGGAGCGGCGGCACGGAAAACCCAATTCAGCCGCCGCCGGTGGCCCCCGCGAGCGCCATCCAGTGGCTGCAGGCGGCGCTCCACGTGCCCGTGGACAGTGAATTCGGCCCCGAAACCGAGGCCGCGGTGCGCCGCCTGCAGGCGCGCCACGGGCTGAACGTGGACGGCGTGGTCGGCCCGCAGACGTGGGCTCTGATCGGCGTGGAGAACGCGCCCACGCTCACCCCGCCGGCGACGGCGCTCGCCACCACCCAGACCCCCGCCGGCACGCCCGGCGCCGTCACCAGCACCGGCGGCGGCGAAGGCGAAGGGGTGGTGGCGCGCGTGATCGCGGCCGCCGATGAAATCGCCACCCGCCCATATGTATACGGCGGCGGCCACGGCTCCTTCCAGTCGGTCGGCTACGACTGCTCGGGCTCGGTCTCCTATGCCCTCCACGGCGGCGGGCTGATCAGCGCCCCCGAGGACTCCGGCGAACTGGAGTCATACGGCGAACCCGGTCCGGGGCGCTACATCACCATCTACGCCAACGCCGAACACGCCTACATGGTGATCGACGGCCGGCGCTTCGACACGGTGGCGCTCGCCGAAGACGGCAGCCGCTGGTCGGACTCCTCGGGCGACGACGGCGGCGACTTCGTGGCCCGCCACCCCGACGGCCTGTAGGCCGACATCTATCGATATAAGGGGCTCGAACGGGACGGCCGACGGGGCCACTCGTCGTGCTCGGCTGGCCGGCCGCCGCGAGCACGGCGGCCGGCATCTTCTCGCGGGCGCCCGTAGGATCAGGAGCGCATGCTCACCCGCTGGGGTATCCGTCTCGGGAGCTCGCTCGTCGGCATCGCCGCCGGGCTGCTGATCTCGGCGGGCGCCCTCAGCAAATTCTCGATCGACGTGACCGCGCTGGTCGAGGCCACCCTGATCTTCTGGGCGGTGCACTTCTTCGTCCAGGTGCTCGCTCTGCGCGTCCTCGTGCGCCAGCCCTCGATCGCGCTCGCCGGGCTGCTCGCGCTCGCCTCGACGATCGTCTCGCTGATCATCGTTGAGGTGATCGTCAGCGGCCTCACCGTCCATGGCGCGCAGACGTACGTGCTCGCCACGCTCATCATCTGGATCACCACCGCCACCAGCTCGACCATCGGCGCCCGCGCGCTGCGGGCCCGCCGCCGCGACTGAGCCCACGCCGGCCGCGGGTGCCGGCCTCCGCGCGGGCGCTCCCGGGACGGGTCCCGTCTCCGCGCGTGCTCCCGGCACGGGTCCCGTCTCGACACGGGTGCTCACGGGCACGGTTCCCGTGGCCGCGCAGGCGCTCCCGGGCAAGTCGCCAAGCAGCATTCGCCGCGGCTGGGCCCACGCCGGCCGAGCGTCCCGTCCCAGGCGCCTGGAAGCCTCCCCCCCGCTTTGCACAGAACGGCGACGGACAGGAGGCGCTTCGGTGTTGGCGCGGGCACACACGTTCACGATCGAGGGTCTGCACACGCGGCATGTGAGCGTGGAGGTGGACGTGCGCCCGGGGCTGCCCTGCTTCACCATCGTGGGGCTCGCCGACGCGGCCGTGCGGGAGGCGCGCGAGCGTGTCCAGACGGCGATCCGCAACTCCGGGTACGCGTTTCCCGCCAAGCGCATCACCGCCAACCTCGCGCCCGGCGATGTGCGCAAGGCCGGGCCAGGCCTCGATCTGGCGCTGGCGTGCGCGGTGCTCGCGGCCACCGGTCAGGTGCCGGGCGCGGGACTCGAGCGGGTGGCGCTGTTCGGCGAGCTGGCACTCGACGGCGGTGTACGGCCGTCGCGGGGGGCCCTGGCGGTCGCGCAGGCCACGCACGGGGCGGGCATGCCCGTACTGGCGCTGGCCCCGGGGTGCGCGCGCGAGGCGCGGCTGATCGACGGTCTCGAGGTGGCCGCGGTCGGGCATCTGCGCAGCGCCGTGCGCGTGCTGGGCGGCGGCGCCGGTGATCCCCTCCCCGAGGCCGCCGCGAGGCGTTCGCCGGCGGATACGGGGATCGACCAGCGTGGGCTCTCCCCCACCCTTCCGGGGCCCGATCTCAGCGACGTCCGCGGTCAGCACCACGCGGTGCGGACCGTGGTGATCGCCGCGGCGGGTGCCCACAACGCCCTGCTGAGCGGACCCCCCGGGATGGGCAAGACGATGCTCGCCCAGCGCCTGCCCTCGATCCTGCCGCCGCTCAGCAGCGCCGAGGCGGTCGAGGTGACACGCATCCACAGCCTGATGGGCGCGCGCGTGCACGCGCTAGCGGTCAGCCGGCCGTTCCGCGCGCCCCACCACTCGATCACGCCCGCCGGGCTCGTGGGCGGCGCGAGCGGCGGACGGGTCGGGGAGGTGGTGCTGGCGCACAACGGCGTGCTGTTCCTGGACGAGCTCTCTGAGTTCGCCCGCGCGACCCTCGAGGCGCTGCGCCAGCCGCTGGAGGACGGTCGCGTGGCGATCGCCAGGGCCGGCCACGCGACGGTGTACCCGGCTCGCATCATGCTCATCGCCGCCACCAACCCGTGCCCGTGCGGTCACGCCGGGGACGGCGAGCGCTGCGACTGCAGCGAAGCGGACATGGCGCGCCACCGCCGGCGCCTGAGCGGACCGCTGCTCGACCGCATCGACCTGCTGGCCAACCTCGAGCGCGAGACCGGCGACGGGCCGGCCACGGGCGCGCCGGGGGCGCTCACCAGCTCCGGGCGGGCGCGCGAGCAGGTGGCGGCCGCGCGCGAGCGCCAGGCGGCACGGCTGCGCGAGGACGGGGTGCGGGTGAACGCGCACATGGACGCGCGCATGCTCGCGCGCCACGTGCGGCTGGACGCGCACGGGCAGGAGATGCTGGGCGCGGCCCGCCGGCGCGGTCTGCTGAGCGCCCGCGGCGAGCATCGCGTCCTGCGCGTGGCGCGGACGATCGCCGATCTCGACGCCAGCGAGCGGGTGCGCACGTGCCACCTCGGCGCCGCGCTCGCGCTGCGCCCGGACGGAGGCCTGGCGGGCAACCGCGCGGCGTGAGCGGGCGGGACGAACGCGCGCCGGCGTCGACGGCCTGCCTGGCGTGCGCCCGGCGGAGCTGGCTGCTGTCCGAGCTGGGCGGGCCCCTGGAGTACTGCGCCCGCGACCGCACGCGCCTGCTCGAGGTGCTGGCGCTCGGCGACCGCGAGCTGCTGAAGGCGCTCGCGGGCAGGCGCGCGGCCGAGCTGAGCGCGCTGTACGCGGACTTCCACATCGGCGAGCCGGGGAGCGCGCAGGACGTCGAGCGCATCTGCCGCCACTGCGCCGGCTACCCGCACGGGCTGGAGGGCCGGTACGGGCCGCACATGCTCCAAGTGCTCGGGGGCTCACAGCGCCTGGTGGAGCTCGCGGGCGGACCGTCGGTGGCGATCCTCGGGAGCACCGCCGCCAGCGACTACGGGCTGGCGAGCGCCAGGAGCATCGCGCGGGGCCTGGGCGCCAGCGGGGTGACGGTGATCGCCGGGCTGACCGACGGGATCGCGGCCGCCGCCCACACCGGGGCGCTGGACGCGAACGGCGCGAGCGTGGCGGTGATGGGTGGCGGGCTCGACGTGGCGTGCCCCGCGCGCAGGCGCTCGCTGTACGGGCGTATAAGGGAGCGCGGCTGCGCCGTCTCGGAGCTACCGGTGGGCTGCCGGGGGCGACGCTGGGGGCAGCTCGCGAGCGAGCGGATCGTGGTGGAACTGGCGCGCGTGACGGTCCTGGTGGAGGCCGAGGACACGCCCGCCGGGCTGGCGGGGGCGCGCCTCGCGCAGGCCCGCGGGCGCACGCTCGCGGCGATCCCCGGCCGTATCTGCTCGCCGCTCTCGCGGGGCACCAACGCGATGCTGATGGAGGGCGCGAGCCTCGTGCGCGGTGCACGCGACGTGCTCGAGCTCCTCGGCCCGCTCGGTGGGTCCGGGGTTGCGCCGGCGACCGCGTCCACCGGGCTCGCCGGGCCCGCAAGCAACCCGCTCGCCGGCCTCGGGAGCGACCCGCTCGCCGGCCTCACGACGGGCCTGCGGGCGACCCTCGAGCGGGTTGGCGCGGGCTGCGACACGCCCGATCGGCTCGCGCGGGCCGGCGAGGACCCCGCGGCGGTGCTTCTCGCGCTCACCGAGCTGGAGCTGCTGGGGCTGGTGATCCGCGGCGACGGGGGCCGCTATGTGCCGTGCGAGCCACTGACGGGGATGTAACCAGTCGTTTATTACATTGCAGGCATTCTCAAGAGTTAGGCTCAAATCGCCGACCCCTGAAGCGAGATGATGGATCAGCTCACAGCCGGGGAGCGATGATGGGCGCGTCGGCGGAACGGGGACCACCCGCCACGGGTCACACCGAGCAGGAAGTCCGCCGCCTCGGCGACGCGCTCGGCGCGCGCGTGGACGACGTGCTCCGCCGCACGGCGTCGCTCGGGGCCAAGGCCAGCCGCAAGCCCGGCACGGCGCTCGATCCGGCGGTCCAGGAGAGCTTCGAGCGCATCGGCAGGAGCTCCACCGGAGCGGTCGCCACGTGGATGGCCGGCGGCAATCCCCAGGACGGGCGGGAGACCGGGCGCCAGGCGTGGCACACCTACGGGCAGCTCGCCGCCCAGAGCGCCGCGCCGTTGAACGAGGTGACCAAGCGCTGCCTGCGCTGGCGCGACGCCGTGGCGGACGTCCTGCGCGACTGCGCCGGCGAGCTGGAGACCTCCACGGAGGCGCTCACACAGGCGCTGTCGATGCTCCAGCTGACGCTCGACGTGACGCTCGTGCGCATGTGCGAGGCCTTCGAGCAGGAGCGGGCGCGGATCGCCGAGGAGCTCGCCCGCCGCGAGGAGGAGCTGGCGTTCATGGCCACCCACGACCAGCTTACGGGGCTGCCCAACCGCACGCTCATGCTCGACCGTGGCGAGCAGATGCTCGGCCGCGCCCGTCGCCAGCGGGCGCCGATCGCCGCGCTGCTCATCGACCTCGACAACTTCACCGCCATCAACGACACGCTCGGACACGCCGCCGGCGACGCACTGCTGCAGGCGATCGCCTCGCGGCTGGACGGCGTGGTGCGGGACATCGACACGCTCGGGCGGATCGGCGGCGACGAGTTCGTGGTGCTCGCCGAAGAGTTCTCCGACGGCATGGACGCCGAGCTGATCGCCGAGCGCCTGCGGGAAGCGCTGAGAGCGCCGTTCGTGCTCGCGGACGGCGAGCACACGGGGCTCACGGTCACCGCGAGCATCGGCGTGGCCAGCGGCGAGCGCACCGCCGTGGAGGACTTCCTGCGGGACGCCGACATCGCCATGCACCGCGCCAAGTGGGAGGGCAAGAACCGCCACGTGGTGTTCGAGTCGGACATGCAGGACGTGGTCCAGAGCCGCATGGAACTGGAGATGGACCTGCATGCCGCGCTCGCAAACGACGAGTTCTTCCTCCTCTACCAGCCCACGTTCGACCTGCGGGGGATGGTCCCCACGGGGGTGGAGGCGTTGATCCGCTGGAAGAGCGCCGCGCGGGGCATCGTGCAGCCAAACGACTTCATCCCGCTGCTCGAGGAGACCGGCCTGATCGTAGAGGTGGGCCGCTGGGTGCTCGAGGAGGCGTGCCGCCAGGGCGCCAGGTGGCGCGACGACGGACACCCGATGGGCGTTGCCGTGAACGTATCCGCACGCCAGCTCGAGACCGACCAGTTCGTGGGTGACGTCCGCGAGGCGCTCGCCAACAGCGGCTTCGACGCGCAGGCGCTGACCCTGGAGATCACCGAGACGACGCTCATGCGCAACCCCGAGCGGACGGCGGAGCGCCTGCACGCGATCAAGGAGCTGGGGGTGCGGATCGCGATCGACGACTTCGGCACCGGCTACTCCTCCTTCGCCCACCTCCAGCGCTTCCCCGTGGACTCGCTCAAGATCGACCGCTCTTTCATCTCCCAGCTCAGCGAGAACCCCGAAGGCGAGACCCTGCTGCGCACGCTCGTGCAGCTCGGCAAGGCCCTCTCCATCGAGACGCTCGCCGAGGGCATCGAGCTCCCCAACCAGCTCTCGCTGCTCCAGGAAGAGAACTGCGACAGCGGCCAGGGCTTCCTGTTCGCCCGGCCGCTCGAAGCGGCCGCCGCCGAAGACTTCCTGCGCAACTGGTGCGCCACCCAGCTCGACAGCATGCTGGAGGAACCCGCGCCCGGCGATGGCCCGGAGGCGCTTGCCCAGGTACCCGAGGCCGGCGGCCCGCGCTCCCGCCGCCTGCTCACCGCGGGCGAGCAAAGCGCCTGACGCGAGCGTCAGGTCAACTGCTTCACCGACGCACCCTGCCGAGCTCGAGGGCCCGACGTCTGCTCCATCGAAGTCGCCCCTCCCCGCCCGCGCGGTAATTTGCTACCCACAACTGCTACCCACGACACCGCAGGCCCTATCCCGCCCGACCCTAGATACAACAAAACCCCCGGAAATCCGTGACTGTTCAGGTCGCGGTTTGCGGTTCAGGGTCCAGCGGCGGCGGGGAGCCATGGCTGGTGTTTGGCGAGTCGCGCGAGGGTGTCGATTGTGTCGCGGCTTTGCTTTCG